>ERZ791934.2156-NODE-2156-length-13881-cov-3.409157_pt1 | contig 13881 bp, 15 predicted proteins | sample MGYA00510125_ERZ791934 | MGnify/ENA primary metagenome ERZ791934 (study PRJEB30046, sample SAMN00993240) | human gut metagenome | study: EMG produced TPA metagenomics assembly of the A metagenome-wide association study of gut microbiota in type 2...
AGGTATGCCAATCCCCAGAAGCGCACCCATATAACGGAAAAGCCCCTGCAGCTTATGCGGGATCTGGTAAAAATCTGCGTACCGGGCGGGCGCATTCTGGATCCCTTCTGCGGAGCCGGAACTACCGTTCTCGCTTCCCGGCTGGAAGGATATGAAGCCGTAGGAATTGAAGTTACCGACGCCTATTATAAGCTGGGTTCTGACCGGGTGCGGTTTGCCTTGGAATCTCATTCGCAAACAGAAGAAACTTCCGAATAATCTCCATGGCTATCCACGTGGATAGCCAACAATAATCCTCACCCGCAGTCTGGCTATCCAACTGGATAGCCAGACTCCATCATGTTATTTATGGAAAGGAAATTCATAATGGAAAAAGCATTTGCCTATGTGTGTGCCGCATCTGATGCCGCGCCCCGCCTGTTAAAACGCTACTGCCGCAAGATTTATGAACTGGGATATGTCCCGATCTGCCCCAAGCTTTCGGACAGCCAGTACCTGCAGATGGAAAATGCCGATGAAAAACGGGAATTTCAAAACATTTCCCGTCAAAAGCTGTGCCGATGCCGGATGCTGGTGGTGTGCAGTAATGAAATCAGCAACTCCATGTCCGCTGAAATCGGTACAGCCGAAAAGCGAAATATTATCTGTACGACTCTGGAAGGTCTGACAAAAATCAAGGAATCAGATGAACATGGCGGGCTCTGATTCCAGCGTGGTATTTTCCCAGCCGGTGACTGGTTTTGCAAGCATAGCCTTTGGATATCCAAAGGCATTCCGGAGAGAACCCCAGACCCCCATAATACATGATTATGAACAGGAGTCTCTATGAGAAAACGAAATCATATTATCCCTCTGCATCTCAACAAAAAGGAACTTACGCATCTGGAAGCACAGGTAAAAATCAGCGGCCTGCCCCGGGAGGAATTCCTGCGCACCCTCATCATGGGAGCCGAACTGAGAGCCAAACCCTGCGACCACCATGCGGATTTGCTTCACAAAGTGGCGGGGCTTTGCAATAACGCCAACCAGCTGGCAAAAGTATCCAACACCTATGGCGAAGCCAGCCAGCAGAGCGTGGAGGAAATGATTCTTATCGCCCATCAGGTTTGGGAAGAAGTAAAGGAGAATTGGTAACCGATGGCCTATACCAGCGTTATCCCCGTCCACCGCCTCGATTGTGCCATTAACTATGTGCTGGATGATGAAAAGTGTTCCCGCAAAAAGGAGAAATCATTGGAAGGGGAAATCGGCAAGGCACTCAATCAGGATCAGACAGAACAGGGATTGTTTGAATCGGCTCTCGGCTGTACCTGTGAAACTGCCTTTGAGGATATGTGCAGAATCAAAAAAATGTGGCACAAGGAAGGCGGTGTACAGGGATTCCATCTGGTACAGAGCTTTGCCGCTGGAGAAGTTGCGCCGGAGCTGGCCCATCAGATTGGGCTGGAATTTGCCCGGCAATTGTTGGGAGAAGAATTTCAGGCGGTCGTCAGCACCCATCTGAATACCCGATGCACGCACAACCATATTGTGTGGAACTCGGTATCTATGAAAGACGGAAGGAAATACCGCAGCAACCAGAAAAGCTATCTGACACAGGTTCGGAGAATTTCCGATAAACTTTGCCGCAAATACGGGCTGTCTGTCATCCAGACAAAGAAATCGGAGCGTGTTGGTTGTCCATATGCCCAATGGCTGGCAGAGCAAAACGGGATGCCCACCTGGAAAACAGCGATCCAACAGGATGTCAATGCGGCAATCGCTTCATCTCTTACTTGGAAGCAGTTTCTGCGGATGCTGGAAAAACAGGGGTATACTTTTCGGTTTGATCGCAAATATCCCACTCTGAAACCTCCGGGGAAAGAGCACTGTGTCCGGTTTAAAACCTTGGGCAGGAACTACACTCCGGAAGCCATTCAAAACCGCATCCTGTATCCCAAACCTTACTACCGAGCTGGAAAAGAGGCACAGGTCTCTCAAAGTCTTCTGCCCCTTCTTGAAAAGACTCGTTCCTGCAAGCGTTCTGGCCTGCAGGCTTTGTATTTTTCCTATCTCTACAAGGTGGGGGCGCTTCCGAAAAAGCCACAGTATCTGAGCTACGCTGTGCGGGAGGACATCCGAAAGCTTGATAAGCGGATCGAACAGGCGGAATTTATCTTCCAGAATCAAATCGAGACCCGAGATCAGCTTACCTCCATCCGGCAGAAAGCGGAGAATGAAATTGCCGCACTTTTAAATGAGCGGCGAAAACTCTATCGGTATGACCCTGATTCTCAGAAGATCGATGTTCTTACCGGAAAGCTTAAAGAACTTCGGCATACAGTCAAACTGTGCCGGAACATCGAAACCCACTGCGTCGAGATGGAGCAGCAATTGCAGGCGGCACGTCTTGAAGAACAACAGCAGGCAAATAGAAAAACAAAAACCCATCGTGAAAAGGAAAGGTGATGAAACTGAACTACGGAAATGACCCCGCCGACCAGATCGTCCGGTTTTCTCTGGAAGGGACGGAAATGGCCTTCAAGCTGTCGGGGCTGGCGGCAAAGAATTTTGCGCTGTTTGTTTATGCAGTGCTGAAAGACCAAAAGAAAACCCATGGCAAGACAAGGCTTGTCCGAATGCTTAAGGAGCAGCGTCCCTTTAAATTCTTCAAAATCCCCGCATGGCAGATGAAAGAGTTTGCCAGGGAAGCCAAGGGCCACGGATTGCTCTATGTACCAATCCGAAATAAACGGGATAATCGGTTTATTGAAATCGTGTCCTTTGCGGATGATGCTTCGAAAATCCAGAGAATCTATGACAATCTCGGTCTTGATTATGTGGCATCGCAGGCTGGTGAAGCCACTGTCGAGAAGGTATCGGAACAGGAAAAGACAACCCCCACAGCTTCTGTTCCCAGTAGGATGGAAACCGTCCAGACCGAACAGGGTACAGTGGAATTTGAAGTGGGAAGTATGGAGGACGATTTCAACATCAGCTCCAACGAGGAGAATACCGAAAATTTTACTGTTGGCCGGGCAGAGAAATCAGAGAACCCGGCAGCAAAAGAGCATCCATTCGCACCTTCCTCACCCAGCAAAAGCTCCTTGCCAGGCTCAGCAAGCGGTGAACAGAAGCCTTCGGTAAAAAAGGAGCTGCAGGAGATCCGGCAGGAGCAAGTAAAAAAGAAATCCCAAAAATCCAAACAGCAGGAGCGACAGCTTCCCGGACGCTCCCGCAAAAAGAAGAAAAAACAGAAAGGTAGGTAATGCAGTATCGATTTGTCAAATTTGATCGGCAGAAAACAGGAAACCCAGCTTCAGCCGGAACAGCAGTACACCAAAGAAGAATATGCCTCCATGAAGCAGGCTGAACGCGAGGACGCATGGGCAAAAGTGGATGTGCAGGCACAGGAAGTGTTCAAAGATGACGCTTCCATGAAGGGCTTCCTCAATTTTATGGCTCAGTGTACCCCGCAAAGCACCCGCAACCTTCTCATCCTATATAACCAGAACAAGGAGATCACCCATCCCCGCACCTTTGATAAATGGAAGGAAGCTGGGCGCTCCATCCGTTCCGGTGAGAAGGGATATGTCTTCTTTACGGATCAAAAGTATGAAAAAGAAGACGGCTCCAAAGGAAGCGGATATATCATTACCAAAGCCTATGATATTTCCCAAACCAGAGGTCTCCAGCCTTTGCCGCCGCAAAAACATCTGCCAGAAGAAATTATTGCCGCTATGGTGGAACGGAGTCCGGTTCCGCTGGCTATTTCTGATAATCTTCCTCAAGGTGTGCAGGCACAGTATGTGCCCAAAGAGCATACGATTTTTGTTCGCAATGGGATGGATGAAATCACTACGGTCTGCGCCATTGCCCGTGAACAGGCTCATGCCAACTTTGACTCAGCAGGAACTGGTTATTACCGGCAGGCGTATGCGGCGCAAGCCTACTGTGCTGCGTATGTGACAGCACAGAAATTTGGTCTTGATACATCGATGTTTCAATTTGATAAAGTATGCGCAAGCTGTGCCCAAATGACACCGGAAGAAAAGCGTGGATTTTTGAGTGATGTCAAACGTGCAGCATATTCCATCAACGGGAATATCCAGCGCAGTTTTTGGAATCTAAAGATGGCTGTTCAGTCGGACGAGTTCTCTATAGAATCCTCCAAACCGGCGAAAGCTTCTAAATCTAAATCGGAAAAGGTGCCGGATCGATGAGAAAGCAGGATACCAAAGGTTTTCCGTTTGTTTTCTTTTGTGCGGTAGCTTTGTGTCCGCCTCTGTGATATGGTGAAGCTAAAGAAAATATAGAGAAAGGCAGGGATACCCTTGGAAAAACAACGTTTCTTTAAGATGGGACTGATGGAAAAGAATTTTCTGGTCAAGGCGCTCTGCGATGCACAAAAATTATCCGGACCGGAAATCTCCGGCGAGGTGCAGGGCCTTATCAATAAAACCGTCAATGCGCCGAACGGGAAGCTGTACCTGAGCGATACGGAATTCCAGTGTGCAGCGCAGTCTTTAAATGGGATGCGAAACGCTTATCTGTCTGCAGGCAGGAGCAGCGGCGGTATTGACCGTGTTCTCTTAAAGCTCATGAGCAGTAAATACAAGCGGGTACCTACTCGATAAATATGATAATCCCCGAAACTTGTGAAGAGCCTTTTCACAGGTTCCGGGGACTTTTTGTTACTGAGAGGATGAATATTTTCAATTCTATGATAAAACGAAACAATCAATGGTGGGTATGGCTTTTGCCATTGCTCGTTGTCTGGTGGGCAGCGCTTTTAGTAGCTGGAAGCTGGTCGGATGGGATGAGTCTTGTGGATCTGCTGGGAAAGCTTTCGGCAGCAATGAACAACCCTTTTTCCATTCATTGGACGGACTATTCTCTTCGGTGCCTGTTTTTCTTCTCCCTTGGATACGGAGTAATCGTCCTTGTGGTGATCTCCAACCAGAAAAACCGACGCCGTGGAGAAGAACACGGTTCCGCCAAGTGGGGCGATGTGTTCCAAATCGCCAGGAAATATTGGGATAAAAAGAATCCGAAACAAAATCTCATCTTAACCCAGCATTTCCAAATAGGGATGGATGGGTATCGGCACAAGCGCAATACCAATGTACTGGTGATTGGCGGCTCCGGCGCGGGTAAAAGCCGATCCTATGCTATCCCGAATGCCTTAAACTGCGGCAACTGTTCTCTGGTAATCTGCGATCCAAAAAGTGAAATTCTGCGGAAAACAGGCGGTGCGCTCAAAGCGAACGGATATGAGGTGCGGGTGTTTGATCTGCTGAACCCCGACGCTTCCTTCTGTTATAACCCTTTAGCCTATGTCCGGGATGACAAGGATGTTCTTCGCCTGATTGAAACCCTCATCCAATCTACCACTCCGCCCGGAGCACAGAGCACGGACCCCTTTTGGACGAAATCCGAAACAGCGCTTTTGCAGGCGCTGGTGCTGTACCTGATGCATGAAGCACCGCCAGAGGAACAGAACTTCGCCATGGTAATGGAGATGCTGGCGGCAGCGGAAGTCCGGGAGGAAGATGAGGAATACGAGTCTCCCTTGGATATCCTGTTTGCAAGGCTTGAAATGCGGGACCCGGAAAGCATTGCCGTGAAGCAATACCATGTTTTTAAGATGGGGGCTGGCAAGACACTCAAAAGCATCCTGATTAGCGTGGGCGTGCGCCTCTCCGCTTTTAATCTGCCGCAGATCGCAAGGCTGACCTATACCGACGACCTCCATCTGGAAGAAATGGGCGAAAAGAAGATCGCCCTGTTCTGCTGTATCCCGGACAGTGACAAATCCCTCAACTCCCTTGTGGGCATGATTTACGGGCAGCTCATCCAGACACTCTATTTTGTAGCCGACCGCAAATACAAAGGCAGGCTTCCGGTTCCGGTCCATCTGCTGATTGACGAAGCGCCGAATATCGCCCTGCCTACGGATAACTTCCTGCCTTGGCTATCCACTATGCGAAGCCGGAACATCTTCTGCAGCTATATCGCTCAGAACATGGCACAGATTAAAGCGCTGTTCAAGGAACAGTGGGAATCGCTGGTGGGCTTGTGCGATGAGTTTCTCTACCTCGGCGGCAACGAGAAGGAAACTCACAAATATGTTTCCGAACTCATGGGCAAGGAAACATTGGATACCAACACCTATGGTCACAGCCGTGGAAGAAGCGGCAGTTTTAGTGTCAACGACCAGCAGACAGGCCGGGAACTCTTAACGCCCGATGAAGTCCGAATGCTGGATAACCGCAAAGCCATTCTTTTTGTAAGGGGTGAAAGGCCCATGCTGGATGACAAATACGACCTGATGCATCATCCAAACATCCGCCTGACAGAGGATGGCGGCGCTGCGCCCTACGACTACACACAGGCGAAGGACGCCGCAGACGATCTCGATTATTCCCCGGACCAGTATGAGGATTTCGAACTGCTGGAACCGGAGGATTTTCTCAAACCATAAGAATCTACATGAAATTGGAGGAATGCTTCTGAATAAGTTTCTGAAAAAAATTAGTTGTCTGACGAACCGTAAAAAGGACAACAAACCCACCAATGCTCTGCCTCTTGGGAAAAAGGGACGCCTTGGATTTTCCAGCTATGCCGCTGTAGTATTGTGCGCCTGCTGCCTTTCCACCACAGCCTTCGCAGCCGGCGGCGATCCTCTCGGAGTGGTAAACAACCTTTCCACATTCATTTTCTCCCTGATTCGTGCCATTGGTATGATTTTGCTGGGCTGGGGCGTGGTGCAGGTCGGTCTGTCCTTCCAAAGCCATGATCCCTCCCAGCGTTCGCAGGGGTTCCTGACTTTAGCTGGCGGGCTGGTAATCACCTTCGCCAAGGAAATCCTTGACCTTATCACCGCCTGAGTTTCCATGTTACAGACCGGGGGTATTCGAAAGGATGCCCCCGCAATTTTTTTGATGGGAGGTGACCAGCCGGAAACTGGATCATAGATAACTTAAATTCGGCCCTGGGAACATGGAATGACAAACTGGCTGAAATCTGGACACTGCTCACCCAAGACCCCGCTACTTTCAAGGGCGGCGGGATCTGGCAGGTGATGCTGGATATTAACGGGGCGCTGAAAGCCATTGGGTATGGTTAGCTGGTGCTGTTTTTTGCGGTTGGTGTCGTTAAAACCTGCGGCTCTTTTACCGATGTAAAACGCCCGGAACACGCTTTAAAATTGTTCATCCGCTTTGCTTTGGCGAAGGCTGCTGTAACATATGGACTTGATTTGATGCTTGCTGTATTTAAAATCGTACAGGGAATCATTTCTACTATTATTACCCAATCGGGTTTGTCAGGAAGCAGCGGCACCACGCTCCCGCAGGAAGTGATCGATAAAATCAATAACGTAGGATTCTGGGACAGTATTCCTTTGTGGGCAGTAACCCTTTTAGGCGGTCTGTTCATTACGGTGCTGTCCTTTATCATGATTTTAACGGTTTATTCCCGTATGTTTAAACTCTATATGTACACAGCTATCGCCCCTATTCCCATGTCTACTTTCGCCGGGGAAACCACCAGCAATGTGGGCAAGAACTTTATTCGTTCCTATGCCGGAGTATGCCTGGAAGGGGTCATCATTGCGCTGGCCTGTATTATCTTTTCCGTTATGGCGGTTTCTCCGCCTGCGGTCGATCTCAACGTCTCAGCTGTTACCGCTGTTTGGAGCTATGTGGGCGAGCTCATTTTTAATCTTTTGGTTTTAGTAGGAGCTGTGCGGATGAGCGACCGGATCGTCAAGGAATTATTGGGGCTGTAAGCCCAAAAGGAGTGAAGCAATATAGAAGTAAAAGTACCAAAGGAAATCCGGGATTATCAGGAGTCCATCTTTTTTGGGCTTTCCATCCGCCAGTTTATCTGTTCCCTGCTTGCAGTAGGGGTAGCAGTCGGTCTGTACTTTGGTTTGCACCCGCTGATCGGCAGCGATGAAGTTGGCTGGATGTGCATTCTTGGAGCAGCCCCATTTGCCGCTTGCGGGTTCTTTAAATACCATGGGATGACCTCTGAACAAGTGGCATGGGCTTGGCTTAAGTCGGAATTTCTGTATCCGAAAAAGCTTGTGTTCAAGTCTGAGAATCTCTACTACGAAGCCCTAAAAGACGCCATTGCAGAAGGTGAAAAACCGCCCCGCAAAAGGAAAAAGCGTAAGTCTCAGTCACCTGCTGGAAAAAACAGTAAATCTTAAAATTCTATCAGCAAAGGAAGGATGCCTATTATCAAAACCCTTATAAAAGCATCAAAAGCAGAAAGAGAAAAATTTACCATTCCCAAGTCGGTACAGGACGCCATCCCCATCCAGCGCATCTGGCCGGATGGGATTTTTCAGGTGGGAAGCAGATTTTCCAAAACCTTTTCCTTTACTGACATCAATTACTCTATTGCCAGCAAAGAGGATAAGACGGCGATGTTTCTCGATTATTCAGAACTTCTCAATGCGCTGGATTCCGGAGCCAGCGCCAAGATCACCATCAACAACCGGAAAATCAATAAAGCGGAATTTGAGAAATCCCTGCTGCTTCCGATGAAAGAGGACGGGCTGGACCATTTTCGCAAAGAATACAACGAAATGCTGCTTTCCAAGGTAACCGGTACCAACAACAGTGTGGTGCAGGACCGTTACATCACCATCACGGTAGCGAAACGGAACATCGATGAAGCCCGCACCTATTTCTCCCGTGTGGGTACGGATCTGATCACCCATTTGTCCCAGCTTTCCTCTATTGGACGGGAACTGGACGCCGGAACCCGCCTGCAGGTGTTCCGGGATTTCTTTAAGGGCAATGAACCTGCCGCTTTTGCCTTTGATCTCAAGGAACAGATGAAAAAGGGGCACAGCTTCAAAGATTGGCTTTGCCCGGACAGCATGGAATTCCAGAAAGATCACTTCCGTCTGAACGACCGCTGGGGCAGGGTTTTGTATTTACAGGGGTACGCCAGCTATATCAAGGATTCCATGATTGCTGAACTCTGTGATATGGACCGCAGCCTCATGCTCTCCATTGATATTTTGCCTGTTCCCACCGATGAAGCAGTAAGGGAAATCCAGAACAAGCTCTTGGGTGTGGAAACCAATGCGGCAAACTGGCAGCGAAAGCAGAACGCAGCCAACAACTTTTCCGCTGTCCTTCCTTACGACATGGAACAGCAGCGAAAAGAAACCAAGGAAATGCTGGACGATCTGACCAACAGGGATCAAAGAATGATGTTCGGTCTCGTGACCATGGTCCATCTGGCTGATACCAAGGAACAATTGGACAGTGACACAGAAACGATTCTTACAACAGCAAGAAAACATCTGTGCCAGATGAGCGTCCTGCGCTGGCAGCAGAAGGATGGGCTGGATACTGTGCTTCCTTATGGTTTGCGCAGAATCCAAGCCATCCGTACCCTGACCACCGAAAGCACCGCTGTGCTGATTCCTTTTCGAGCACAGGAAATCATGCAGACCGGGGGCATCTACTATGGGCAGAACGCTGTTTCCAAAAACATGATTGTAGCCGACCGCCGGAAGCTGTTAAACGGTAACAGCTTCCGCCTTGGCGTTTCCGGTTCCGGCAAATCCTTCAGTGCCAAAGAAGAAATCGTGAGCATTGCACTGTCCACCAATGATGATATCCTGATTCTGGACCCGGAGTCGGAATTTGGGTTCTTGGTAGAAGCGCTTGGCGGGGAAATTATTCGGATTTCCGCAGCTTCCAACACCCACCTGAACGCTCTTGATATGGACAAAGCCTACGGTGACGAGCGCAACCCGCTGATTGAAAAATCAGAATTCATTCTCTCGCTGTTCGAGCAGTTGGTAGGGGCAGGTGGTGTGTCTGCCAAAGAGAAATCCATTCTGGACCGCTGCACCTATGATGTGTACCGGGAGTATATGGCAAACAATTATACAGGGGAAGTCCCGACTCTGAAGGATCTGTACCATTCCCTCTTAAAACAGCCGGAGCCGGAAGCCAGAGGGCTGGCGCTTTCCTCCGAGCTGTTTATCACCGGCAGTCTCAACACCTTTGCCCAGCACACCAACGTGGATACCAAAGCTCGCATCATCGCCTATGATATCCGTGAATTGGGCGAACAGCTCATGCCCATCGGGATGTTGGTCACCCTTGACGCGATTTTCAACCGTGTGATCCAAAACTGGAAGAAAGGAAAAACCACATGGGTATTTGCCGATGAGTTTTATCTGCTGTTCCGATACCAGTATAGCGCCGATTTTTTCTACAAGCTGTGGAAGCGTATTCGTAAATACAATGGCCTTGTGACAGGGCTCACGCAGAATGTCGAGGAGCTGCTCCGTTCCGATACTGCCCGTCTGATGCTGGCAAACTCGGAGTTCCTGCTTCTTCTGAACCAGTCCTCCACCGACCGGGATGAACTGGCAAAGCTGCTCCATATCTCGGACACCCAGCTTGGCTACATTACTAATGTAGCGGCTGGCTGTGGTCTCATCCGCTGTGCTGGCAATATTGTACCGTTTGAAAATAGCTTCCCCCGCAACACCCGTCTGTACCAGCTGATGACCACCAAGCCGGACGAAGCGCTGAGGGGGGTGTAAACCTATACATGAAACAACATCGCAGCAGGGAGCCTCCTTTGGCTCCCTGTATTTTTTATAGGAGGTATGCCATTGAAAGAGATCAAGACAAAACCAGAAGGCAGTAAGCCCAAAGTTTTAGACAGAGCCGCCAAGATGCCAAAGGCGGCCATGAAAGATTTATGGCTCAAATCCAAAGAGAAAACAATCGCAGAAGTGAAAGGTACCCCTTTTTCCAGTCAGCAGTCAGGAAGTGCCAACACTCCGGCTAACCATGCTGAGGATCAGATGCTGTCTGGTACCAAAACCACTGCAAAAAAGGGTGCCAACCTTACTTATCGGGGCGGAAAAAAGCTGGCGCAGACTACTGCCCGAAAGATTCAAGAAAAGAGGGAGGTTTCCCGTAGTCTTTCAGAAATCAGAAGCACAGGCAGAAATGTGAAAAATATTGGCAGTAAAATCACTCAATCTATCCAAAAGACAGCTCCTGATTTTGGGAGAAAAAATTCAGCATCCAAGGTTATCAAAGGAAAACCGCCAAGCGCAGTCAAAACTGTCAATCGCTCGGTAAAAGGGGTAAAACAGGGGACAAAGAGCATAAAGACTGCCCAGCGCACTGCCAATTCGGCTCAGAAGACCGCACAGTCTACGACAAAAGCTGCACAAAAGACAGCACAGGCAGCAAAAATTGCTGGAAGAATCACCGTAGCTGGTGTAAAAACAGCAGTCCGGGCAACAGTTACCGCTGTAAAAGCCACGATAGTGGCCGTTAAGAGTTTGATCGCCGCTATTGCTGCAGGCGGCTGGGTAGTAGTGGTAGTTGTCCTGCTCCTTTGCATAATCGGTATGGAGGTTGGTTCTATATTCGGAATTTTTGCTCCCTCACCTGGTTCTGGAAATACCAATACGCTTCAGACAGCCATGGAGGAGATCAATCAGCAGTATCAGGATAAGCTGGCAAACATCCGGGAGAATGCAGTCTATAACGAAGTGGACCTTCGGGGAAGTCCGGCACCATGGAAAGATATTCTGGCTGTGTATACGGTAAAGAACAACACTGACCCAGACCAGCCGCCCTCTTTTATAGAGATGGATGATACAGCGAAAAATGAACTAAGTGAAGTTTTCTGGGACATGACGGAGATCTCTCATACCACCAAACAGCAGGAAGTACAGAAAATTGAAGTTTCCGATGATGGAAATGGGAACCTAACGGAAACAGAAACCACAGTGACGAAAACTTTTCTCATTATCACGGTAAAAAACAAGACCCCAGAGTCGCTCTCCGAGGCCTATGGCTTTAGTGATAAACAGAAGGAATATTTGTCTGAACTTCTCAGCCCTTCCTTTGATTCTTTCTGGCAGGGGATACTTACGAATGCACCTTTCTCCAGTACGGATTTAGTGGAGATCGCACAGTCTCAGCTGGGAAACGTAGGTGGAGAACCTTACTGGTCCTGGTACGGTTTTGACAGCCGGGTGGAGTGGTGTGCCTGTTTTGTGTCCTGGTGTGCCGACCAGGCAGGAATGCTGGAAAATGGGGAACTCCCCAAGTTTGCTTCCTGCAATTCTCAGGGAGTTCCATGGTTTCAGGAAAGGGGTCGCTGGAAAGACCGCTCCTACACTCCAAACCCCGGTGATATCATCTTTTTCGACTGGGATTCCGATGAGAAAGCGGATCATGTGGGAATCGTGGAGAAGGTAGAAAATGAAACGATCTTTACGATTGAAGGTAACTCAAATGATACTTGTCAAAGAAATTCTTATTCCATGGGCAGTGAGATGATTTTGGGATTCGGAAAATAGATAAACCTCTACGCATTTGCAAGTAGTAGTATCCGGTTTCAGCGTCCAGATAGTACCCACGGTAACGCATGGGATTCAGCTGACCCAGCGTATTCGCAAGACTGCCAGTAACGGATTCCACCTGTCCCCAGGGGTCATAACGGTACTGTACCACGACATTCCCAGACATATCCGCAATGCCGGTCACATCCCCCTGCAAATTCTTCACATACACATACTCTGTACCATTGGCATTAACGCCAAACAATTCGTTATTGCTGTCATAACGGAAGTACAGGGTATTTGTCCCGTCTGTCTGGCTGGTGATCCGTCCATCTATGGTGGTGTATTTGGTGGTAACCCCATTGACCGTCTTCTCTGCTTTAATGGATAGTTATTTAATAGACAATCAAAATTAAAGTATTATATTGAACTTAATGATGTTTGTATATTTTTTTGAACTGTTTCTAAAAACATTAGCTGTTCATTTATATTTATTAGTGTTTCTTGTATCCAATTTCTAGCTATGTGTTGTTCTGTTTCTGAAAAATCTCTAAATTGTTTTAATGAAATTGGATGTTTTTCAATTAATGCAATTCTATTTTTGGATATAAACATAATTTTTTTATCAACCACACGATAATCTAATATATCATCTTCGATAATTTGTTTTCGGTAAATCAATCGATATAGTCCGTTTTTGTTGTATTTAATATAGCAAAATCTAAAAAGATACACTCTGTTCTTTAAATAGTATAAAAATCTTGTTGTTAACGAAAAAACAATCCATATTAACAATAAAAATAAAATTACAAAAAACAAAATGCTTATCAGTAAAGAGAAAAAGAACTCCATTATCCTACCTCCATAACATTTTCTGCCTTGATTAAGTACAGTGTGAGGCTTATCTTTATATGCCCCACACTGTACTTGTTACTTACCAAAAAACAATATATGTATATTTCTTTTTTTCACCAAACCATATCCATTTTTTTCATATTTTGTATATGTTTTAAATGTTCTAGCTAATGCCGCTGCAATAAAACCTCCGATACTTAATCCAAAAGGAAAATATTTATTTATAACTGTAGAAGCCTTCAGCAAATAGTTAAGAAAGGATGCAATTGAAGCGCCTATTCTTATTTTTATACCTAATTTACTTAATGTTTTTTCGGATTCAACTACCATCCTTTTCTTAGCTTTCTTAGCTATTTCATAGGCCATTCTAATACCGTTTTTACCTTTTAACGCCCGCATTAGTTTGTTTAAATTTGACAGAAATGGAACCAAAAAAATTACAAAGTCAATAGCATCTGCAATTATATCTGCACGCACAGCAAATTGTCCTTCTAAATCTATGGAAAAAACAGGCTCATTCCCACAATAACTAAACAGATTGTTATCCGTCAGTTTTGCAAGCAGAATATCATCCGCATTGATAAACCGGCGCATTTCAGGCTCGTAGTAACGGCTTTGCAAGTAGTAGTATCCGGTTTCAACGTCCAGATAGTACCCACGGTAACGCATGGGATTCAGCTGGCCCAGCGTAT
>ERZ791934.2160-NODE-2160-length-13859-cov-41.305419_pt1 | contig 13859 bp, 9 predicted proteins | sample MGYA00510125_ERZ791934 | MGnify/ENA primary metagenome ERZ791934 (study PRJEB30046, sample SAMN00993240) | human gut metagenome | study: EMG produced TPA metagenomics assembly of the A metagenome-wide association study of gut microbiota in type 2...
CACCCAGGCCCAGCGCAGCCGCGGGCACGAACACGGTGCCGGCCAAAAGCGTCAAGATGATAACGCTCTCCGCCAGCACGTCGTCCAGGCCCGTCACATTGCCCGGCAGCAGATACAAAAGCCATGTAGCGCCCGCCCAGGCAGGCACCGCCAGCGCGAACCGCACGGGCCGCGTAAAGCTTTTTGCCAGCAGGCGCTGCTTGTCGCGGCACAGCCACAACCGCGCCGCCGCGCACCACAAAAGCGCCGTCAGGCACACGCCCAGCAGCGGGATAACGGCAAACGTCCATTCGTTGGGCCGCAAAATGCAGCCCAGCGCACCACCCAGCACCACGCCGCCCAAAATCAGGCAAGCAAGCTCATACCGGCGCTCCGGCGTCATTTTCTCTTTTTTCTTATCCATTGTACCTCGACATCGCAGTGTCAAACTGCCCTTTCATCATAAGCTCCAGCGCGCCGCAGATATCGTCGTAACGCGCCTCCACGGCCTTTTTCTCAGCCTGCGTCAGTCGGCTCAGCACCCAGTCCGCCAGGTCGTACTCCGGACGCGGCTTTTCCCCCACGCCGATCTTTACCCGCGGGAAATCCTGCCCGATGTTCCCAATGATGCTTTTGATGCCGTTGTGCCCGCCCGCCGAGCCCGTTTTCCGGATGCGCAGGCGTCCCGGCGCCAGCGAGATATCGTCGAACAGAACGATGATGCGCTCCGGCGGGACCTTGTAAAAATCCGCCGCCTTGCGCACGGCATCGCCGGAAAGGTTCATAAAGGTCTGCGGCTTCATCAGCAGCACCTTCACGCCCGCCGCCGTGCCCGTGCCCGTCAGCGCGTCGAACTTCGCCTTCGTCACCCTCACGCCCCATTTTTCCGCCACATGGTCCAGCGCGGCGAAGCCCGCGTTATGGCGCGTGCCTTCATATTTTTTGCCCGGGTTGCCCAGGCCCACGATGATCGCATCAATGCTTGTCTGCTTTTTGAAAAACATGGTCTCTCCTGTGGAATGCACAACACGGCGGCACGGCGCACCGCGCCGTGCCGCTGCATTTGTATTGTATTATTTCAGCCGCGCCGCTCACACAAACAGCGTGGAGACGGGCTTGTCGGAATAGATGCGCGCCACTGCCTCGGCCAGCACGGGCGCGACGCTGAGCACCTTGATCTTTTCAATTTGTTTTTCCGGCGGCAGGGCGATGGTGTCCAGCAGCACGACCTCATCCAGCGCGCTGTCCCGGATGCGCCCGATGGCCGGACCGGAGAGCACGCCGTGGGTGGCGCAGGCCGTCACGCTCTTGGCTCCGCGCGCCTTAATGGCGCCGGCCGCATTGCACAGCGTGCCCGCGGTGTCGATCATATCGTCCACGATGACCACGTCCCGGCCTTCCACCTCGCCGATGATGTTCATCACCTCAGAAACATTTGCCCTTGGACGCCGCTTATCCACAATGGCCAGCGGAACGTCCAGCCGTTCGGCAAAGGCACGGGCGCGGGCCACGCTGCCCAGGTCCGGGCTGACGACCGTCACGTTGTCATGGTAAGGCTCCGTTTTGCGTGCGAAATAGGGCGTCAGAATGGGCGCGCCGTACATATGGTCCACCGGTACGTCGAAAAAGCCCTGGATCTGCGACGCGTGCAGGTCCATGGTCAGCACGCGGTCGGCTCCCGCCGTTACGATCAGGTCCGCCACCAGCTTGGCCGTAATGGGGTCCCGCGCGCGGGATTTCCGATCCTGCCGGGCGTAGCCGTAATACGGAATGACGGCTGTGATGCGCCCGGCCGACGCGCGCCGGAAAGCGTCCATCATGATGAGCAGCTCCATCAGGTTGCGGTTGACAGGGCTTGAGGTGCTCTGCACCACATAAACGTCGCTGCCGCGCACCGATTCCTGGATGGAGACCTGTATCTCGCCGTCGCTGAAGCGTCCCACTTCGCTGCGTCCCAGCGTGATGCCGAGGCACTCCGCCATTGCCGCCGCCAGTGGCTTGTTGGAATTCCCCGCGAAGATCTTGATATCCTTGCCGTGAAGATTCATACCCGCGCACGTCCTTTCCGCATCATCCGTCATTCTGTCCTTATTCTGTTTTCAAAGTTTATTTCGAGCCGGCTTCTTCCTTTGCCTGCTGCTTTGCGATGAACTTTTCCAGCTTGCCCTTCGCCCACTGCGGCTTGTTTACCTGCCGCGCCCGGGCAATGCCCAGCGCGCCCGCGGGCACGTCGTCGGTAATGGTGCTGCCCGCCGCGGTGTACGCGCCGTCGCCCACGCTCACGGGCGCCACCAGGTTCGTATTGCAGCCGATGAACGCATAATCCCCGATGGTGTTGCGGTGCTTGGCCGCGCCGTCGTAATTGACGGTGACCACGCCGCAGCCGAAATTGCAGTATTTGCCCACGTCGGAATCGCCCACATAGGTCAGGTGCGAAACGCTGGTGCCCTTGCCCACAGTGGAATTCTTGATCTCCACAAAATCGCCGATGTGCACATTTTCGCACACACGGCTGTCCGGCCGAATATGTGCAAACGGGCCGATAGCCGCGCCGCTCTCGATGACGCTGTCATAACCCTGGCTGGCGTTGAATTTCACGTTCTCGCCCACCGTCACGTTTTCCAGCAGGCTGTTCGGGCCGATGACGCTGCCCGCGCCGATTTTTGTCTCCCCCCGCAGGATGGTGCCCGGCAGGATGACCGCGCCCGGCGCGATCTCTACCGTGTCGTCGATGAGGATGCCGTCGGCGGAATAAAAAACAACGCCCGCGGCCAGGTGCCGCTCAAACGTTGCCTCAAATGCCGCCCGGCGCTGCCGGTATGCTGTTATTGCTTCGTTCTCCATGGACAAACGCCCCCGTTTCTGGTTTGATGTGCGGCGCGCGCAAGGCCCGTCCGCAGAGTTCGATAACGCCTATCTATACACTTCTATTTTACGATATTCCGGGCGTTTTGCAAGGGCATCGGCAAAATTGCACCAAAAATTCAAAATTGCGCGTTAAAATACAATAAAAAACAGGGAAATAACAGTAGCATTGCCCGCCGCTTTTTGTTATAATGATGTGTGCAAATGGACAAGTTTTTTGTTCATTCGTGCACGGGAATGGGTTTTGGGCTTTCCCGTGCACAAAAAAATTTGGAGGTAGAGAAATTTGAGTGACAAAAAATACCTGTACCTGTTCAGTGAAGGGAACAAGGACATGCGTGAGATCCTCGGCGGCAAGGGCGCTAACCTTGCCGAGATGACCAATGCCGGCATGCCTGTTCCCCAGGGCTTCACCATCAGCACCGAGGCCTGCACCCAGTATTACAACGACGGCCGCCAGATCAACGAAGGCATCATGGCCGACATCTACGAGTATATCGGCAAGATGGAGGAGATCGTCGGCAAGAAGTTCGGCGACCCCGCCAACCCTCTGCTGGTTTCCGTCCGTTCGGGCGCGCGCGCTTCCATGCCCGGTATGATGGATACCATCCTCAACCTGGGCCTGAACGACGAAGTTGTTGAGGGTCTGGCCAAAAAGACGGGCAACCCCCGCTTCGCCTATGACAGCTACCGCCGCTTTGTGCAGATGTTCAGCGACGTTGTCATGGAGATGAACAAAAGCGAATTCGAAAAAATCATCGATGAGATGAAGGAAGCCAAGGGCGTCACCCAGGACGTGGAGCTGGACGCCGACGACATGAAGGCTCTTGTTGCCAAATTCAAATCTCTCTACAAGGAAAAAATGGGCGCGGACTTCCCCACCGACCCGAAGACGCAGCTCATCGAGGCCGTTAAGGCCGTGTTCCGCAGCTGGGACAACCCCCGCGCCAACACCTACCGCCGCATGAACGAGATTCCCTACGACTGGGGCACCGCCGTCAACGTACAGGCCATGGTGTTCGGCAACTCCGGCGAGAACTCCGGCACGGGCGTGGCGTTCACCCGCAACCCCGCCACCGGCGAGAAGGCCCTGTTCGGCGAATACCTCATCAACGCCCAGGGCGAGGACGTGGTGGCCGGCATCCGTACGCCGTCCCCCATCAGCCACCTGAAAGACCAGATGCCTGAGGTCTACGACCAGTTCGTGACCATCGCCACCAAGCTTGAGAACCACTATCGCGACATGCAGGACATGGAGTTCACCATCGAGGACGGCAAGCTGTATATGCTGCAGACGCGCAACGGCAAGCGCACCGCCGCCGCCGCGCTGAAGATCGCCGTGGACCTGGTGGACGAGGGCATGATCACCGAAAAGGAAGCCGTGCTGCGCGTGGAGCCCAAGCAGCTGGACAGCCTGCTGCATCCGCAGTTTGACGCGGAAGCCATGAAGAAGGCCTCCGTCATCGGCAAGGGCCTGGCCGCCTCTCCGGGCGCCGCCTGCGGCCAGGTGGTGTTCACCGCCGACGAAGCCAAAGAGGCTGTTGAAAGCGGCAAGATGAAGAAGGTCGTTCTGGTCCGTCTGGAGACCAGCCCCGAGGACATCGAAGGCATGGCCGTGGCGCAGGGCATCCTGACGGTGCGCGGCGGCATGACCAGCCACGCGGCCGTTGTGGCCCGCGGTATGGGTACCTGCTGCGTGTCCGGCTGCGGCGATATCGTCGTAGATTACGACAAAAAATGCTTCACGCTTTCCGGCAAGACCTACAACGAGGGCGACTGGATCTCCATCGACGGCTCCACGGGCAACATCTACGGCGAGGCCGTGCCCACGGTGGAAGCCTCCATCTCCGGCGATTTTGGCCGCTTCATGGGCTGGGCCGACGCCGCGCGCAAGCTGGAAGTGTTTGCCAACGCGGACAACCCCCGCGATGCCAAGCAGGCCGTCGAGTTCGGCGCGGAAGGCATCGGCCTGTGCCGCACCGAGCATATGTTCTTTGAAGCCGACCGCATCAAGGCTGTGCGCGAGATGATCGTAGCCCGCGACGTAGAGGCCCGCAAGGCCGCTTTGGCCAAGGTTCTGCCGTATCAGCAGAGCGATTTCGAGGCCATGTACAAGGTCATGGGTGAGCGCCCGATGACCATCCGCTACCTGGACCCGCCCCTCCACGAGTTCCTGCCCACCAAGGAAGAGGACATCGTTGAGCTGGCAAAGGATCTGGGCATCACCGTGGAGCATCTGCGCAATGTCATCGACAGCCTGCATGAGTTCAACCCGATGATGGGTCACCGCGGCTGCCGCCTGGCCGTTTCTTATCCGGAAATTGCCGAGATGCAGACGACCGCCGTCATCAATGCGGCCATCAACGTCATCAAGGAGTGCGGCTACAACATCGTGCCCCACATCATGATCCCTCTGGTTGGCGAAGTGAAAGAGCTGAAGTTCGTGAAAGACGTTGTTGTTGCAACCGCGGACAAGCTGATTGCTGAGGCCGGTGTGGACATGAAATATGAGGTCGGCACCATGATCGAGATCCCGCGCGCCGCCCTGACGGCCGACGAGATCGCCAAGGAAGCCGAATTCTTCTCCTTCGGCACCAATGACCTGACGCAGATGACTTTCGGCTTCAGCCGCGACGACGCGGGCAAATTCCTCAGCTATTACTACGACAACAAGGTCTACGAGAGCGACCCGTTCGCGCACCTGGACCAAAACGGCGTAGGCAAGCTGGTGGAGATGGCTGCGAAGCTGGGCCGCCAGACCCGTCCGGAGCTGGGCCTCGGCATCTGCGGCGAGCACGGCGGCGACCCGACGAGCGTCGAGTTCTGCCACCGCGTGGGCCTGGATTATGTGAGCTGCTCCCCCTTCCGCGTGCCCATCGCGCGCCTTGCCGCCGCACAGGCTGCTATTAAAAATTAAGGGGGAGTATACACCCCGCTTTTCCATCGTATTTTGATTAAGCAAACCGCCCCTTATATGGCTATCAAGCCATACGAGGGGCGGTTTCTTGTTTGTCTCCGCGGCGCCTGCGCTGTCCGGGCGCAGCGAAGCGTTCAGTATTTTTCCGGGATGCGGACGCTCGCCGCCTTATAAAAATTATAATTCTCCAGCATGTATACCTTGGCTCGCTTTAAAACATGGCGATAACAATCTGCAATGCTGTCCGCAAAGGAAGCGGCGTCGCCTGCGCGCAGATATTGGACCGAAGCGGCAACCCGCCCGTTGAGATCTTCCAGCGCCTGCCTCCTGTCCGTATAGTAAGCAATATAATACCCCCATTCCGTAAGGCGAAAGGTTTCGGCCAACACGATACGCAGGGGTTCCAATTCGATATGCTTTAAAATCGCCTCAACGATCTCAACGATACAAATGGAATCGGGCATCGCAAATTTTCCATCCAGCTCATCGAGTTCTTTTGCGTTAAACAGCGGCGCCGCAGAAAGCGCCGCGGGGTGGATGATCAGCACCAGTAATTGCAGTGCCTGAAGATACCGCATGGCTTCTTCTGTGCGCCGTGAGCTGAAGATCACCTGGCTTACCCGGGAAGAATCCGGCTCTATTACTACAGTTCCCTTCCCGTTCAGCGTTTTCACAAAGCCCCTTTGCTCCAGCTCCGCCAATGCCTTTCGGACCGTTGATACCGAAACGCCATACTGGCCCGCCAGGGCTTTTTCATGAGGAAGATACGTCCTGCGCGGATACTCCCCGCTGCCGATCTTCTGGTTCAGGTCGCTGATTATCCTCATATAAAAGTAATCTTTACCGCGCAGCGGCCGCCATGAAAATGCGGCTTCAGACGGCGGCGGACAATCTGGAGCAGTCTCCGCCAGATGCTTCAGCGTACATTCGATTGAACTTGTGAGCCTTTGATACAGGGCCGTCAGCCGGCCGTGCTTGACGACGGGGTCCGTATCTTTCATGATATCCATGATAACACCTGCAAACGGCACGGAGCCCCGGGGGAAAAAATCATAAAAGCAGGGGCATTGTTCTGTAAAGAACGTTAAATCGTGGTACAGTTCAAATGTTGAATAGAGGTCGCAGAGCAAAGGGCTTCCGCCTATTTTCAATACGTCCCTGTCGAAAGCAGAAAACGCACGCCAGCCGCCGGCTGCGACACCAATGCGCGATACGCGCATCGCCTGTTTATAATGGGGCATCATTTCCAGGCTGCAGTTTTGCGTTGCAAACACCAGAAGCGGCGGAAGGATCAAGGTCCATGTCCGGTATATCTGTACAAGCCCTTCTCTTTTTTTCAAAATATCCCGCAGTATATGCTCCGACCCTGGCATTTTTTCCCCGTCGAGGACGACCGGCGCCAAGCGCGGCTGTATCTCGATCAGTCCATCTTTTTTCAACGCGTCAAAAACCCGGTTGACCGTATACCGGCTTACATGATATTGATCACAAAGCATCCTGGAAGACGGAAGGCTGTTTCCCGGAAGGACCTGGCCGTTTAGAATACGCTGTTTGACCTCATTGTATACAAATGAAAATTTAGTCTCCTGATGTTCCACGCTCCGTCTCCCCTTCCCGCATCTGTTTTAACCATTCCCTTTCGCCGAAGCTATTTTAAGGATATTATAACCCTTATATCCCTGCTTGTCAGGCCAAAAAGCCAAAGCTACTCGCTTCCCTTACCAATATTATTGTTGCTATGCCCTAAACTGTTCCTTTATACTAAAAAAATAGAAATTCATTTGTGAAAGAGATTGGTTCCCAATGGAAAAGCAAAAAATCCTGATTGCAGACGATTCCGAAATGAACCGGGCGCTTTTGGTGGATATTCTGGAGAATCAATACGATATCGTCGAAGCCGATAACGGCGCGGCGGCAATTGATCTTCTTACACAGTGCGGCGGAGATTTTTCGCTTCTGCTTCTGGATATCATGATGCCCGAAATGGACGGGTTTGAGGTTTTGGCGTATATAAACAGATATCACCTGAACGATACGCTCGCCGTCATCATGATCTCTGCCGACGACTCCCCCGCCAACATAAAGCGCGCTTACGACCTGGGCGCGTTTGACTATATCAGCCGCCCTTTTGACGCGGCGATCGTGCGCCGCCGCATCTCGAACACGATGCTTTTGTATGCCAGGCAGCGCCACCTTGAAAATATCATCGCCGAACAATTTTACGAGCAGGAGAAAAACAACGACCTCATGATCTCGATCCTCTCTCACATCGTAGAATTCCGCAATGGCGAAAGCGGCCTGCATGTTTTGCACATCAAAACCATCACAGAGCTTTTATTGAAGGAGCTTCTTCGGCATACGGACCGGTATCCTCTCTCTCAAACCGATATCAATTTGATCAGTACCGCGTCATCGCTTCATGACATCGGAAAAATCTCTGTTTCAGGGGACATATTGAACAAGCCCGGACGCCTTACTGCCGAGGAGTTCGAAATCATAAAGGGGCATTCGCTGATCGGCGCAAAAATGCTGTCGGAACTGCCGCTTGACCAGCAGGAGGCGCCGCTTGTCAAAGTAGCTTCCGATATCTGCCGCTGGCACCACGAACGATACGACGGCAACGGTTACCCGGACGGCCTGAAGGGAGATGAAATCCCCATTGCCGCCCAGGTGGTTGCCCTGGCAGACGTCTATGACGCTCTGACCAGTGAACGCTGTTATAAAAAAGCGTACTCCCACAGCAAAGCGCTGGAGATGATTTTCGAGGGCCGCTGCGGAGCGTTTAACCCCACCCTTTTGCAGTGCCTGCTGGAAATTTCCGACACACTTGAAAGCGAATTGGGACAAGCGGCGCTTGAGCGGAATGCCAGGCACAGGCGGGACACGAAAGGCCGGATAGACTATGACAATTTACTCGCACGGGAGCACAGCGTCTCTCTGGTGCCGCCGTCATCGGAGACGCTTCAGCTGTTATATACCGATTCGCTGACCGAAGTTTACAACCGCCGCTATTATGACGAACAGTTTCGGGATTCTGACGACATCGAGGCCGTTGTCGTCATCGACGTCGATTCTTTCAAACACATCAACGACCGTTACGGGCATCACGCGGGAGATATCGTCCTGCGCCGCATTGCCAAAACGGTCTCATCGTGCGTGCGGAAAACGGACGCCGTGATCCGCTATGGCGGCGATGAATTCGTAATCATTTTCCACCGGCTCCCCGGGGATGTTTTCCGGAAAAAGCTGGAAGAGATCCGGGCCGCCGTTGACAGGCTGACGATAGCCGAGCACCCCGGGCTTCACGTTTCCGTAAGCCTCGGCGGGGCATACGGCGTGGGAAAAACAACAGAGCTGTTCGAAACAGCCGACAGGCTTATGTATCAGGCAAAAAAGAGTAAGAACAAAGCCATCGCCGGCTTTGTAAGCACGCAAACGGAAAATACCGGCAAAGGCAGGGATGTCGAGATATGGAGTTAAGAGATTGCTATGCGGAATTCGGCGGAGATTACAAGGAAGTGCTGGGCAGGCTGCAGCGTGAGCAGACCGTCCAGAAATTCGTTCTCAAATTTTTAGACGACAAAAGCTTCAGCTCTCTGGAAACGGCCCTGCAAAACCGGAATTACGAAGAAGCATTGCGCTTTGTCCATACGCTCAAAGGGATCTGCCGGAACCTTTCTTTCACCAGACTGTACGAAAGCAGCAGCCGAATGACAGAAGCGTTTAAGGCCGGAGATTTTGAAAATGCAGCCGCCGGAATGCCGCAGCTCTCCGACGACTATCATCAGATCATCCGTGCAGTTGAAGCCTACAAGACGTGCAGGGAGGGATAGCCGCAGATGGGCAGCAGCTTGGCAAAAAAGAATACTACGCGGTTTCTGATATACAGCTTCGTCGGCCTTCTTGTCTTCAGCATGGGTGTTTTTGCCATGCTGGGTATCTATATGAGCCGGAAAAGCACAAAGACCATCCATGAAGTCGGCGAGATCTATATGTCCGGGATGAGCGAACAGATGGCCCGGCATTTTGAGAACATCATCGAACTGCGGTTTGAGCAGGTCGAAGGCATCGTGTCCGTGGTCCCGTCGAAGAGCGCCGACAAGGAAGCCATGTATGCAGATCTCGTATACAGGGCGCAGGTGCGCGGTTTCGAATATCTGGCTCTCTGTACCTCAGACGGCAGATTTGAAACGCTCTGCGGGGAAGCATTCCAGCCGGTCAACCCGCCGCCCTTCGTGGACGCGTTAAGGCGGGGCGAGCAGCGGGTCGCCGTTGGCGTGGACGCCGCCGGCAACGAAGTTGTGCTGTTCGGGATCGACGCGGATTATCCGATGCAGGACGGCGAAGCCTGCACCGGTTTGGTCGCGGCGGTGCCCCTGGAATATATCAGCGATTTTCTTTTTTCAGAAAATCAGGATGCTCTGATCTATTGCCATATCATCCGCCCGGACGGCAGCCTTGTGATCGCCAACTCCAATACGGAGCTGGTTGGATATTTCAGCGCGCTGCCTGCATCTTCCGCGGCAGGCGGCCCGCTTGAGGGGCTTGACGCGGCGCTGGAAGAACAGAAAGATTACACCGTAACGCTCGACACGGGCGGAAACAGCCTGCAGATCTACGGCAAGCCTTTGCCGCACTCCGAGTGGTACCTCATCTCGGTGATGCCTTACGGCATGTTGGACGAAAGCATCAACGACCTGAGCGCGCAGCGCACCTTCATCACTTTGCTTGCCTGCGGCTCCATCCTGCTTTTCCTGACGCTGATCTTTCTGCGGTACTTTTTCCTGACCCGCCAGCAGCTGCAGGAGCTGGGAAAGGCCCGCCAGGCGGCGCTTGAGGCAAGCAAGGCCAAAAGCGAATTTCTGGCCAATATGAGCCATGATATCCGCACGCCGATGAACGCGATCGTGGGCATGACTGCCATCGCAACGGCGCATATAGACGACCGTAAGCAGGTGCAGAACTGTTTGCGCAAAATCTCGCTGTCGAGCCGGCATTTGCTTGGGCTCATCAACGATGTGCTGGACATGTCCAAAATCGAAAGCGGAAAGCTGACCCTGACGCTGGAAGCAATCTCGTTGAAAGAAGTTGTTGAAGGCGTTGTCGGCATCATACAGCCGCAGATCAAAACCAAAAAGCAAAGCTTTGACGTCCATATAGAAAATATCACGGTGGAAAACGTATATTGCGACAGCGTCCGCCTGAACCAGGTTTTGCTGAACCTTTTGTCCAATGCCACCAAATATACGCCCGAGGGTGGTTCCATTCAGCTTTCTCTCTTTGAAGAGGCGTCCCCGCGCGGCGAAAATTTTGTCCGGACGCATCTTAAAGTGAAAGACAACGGGATCGGCATGTCCCCGGAATTTTTGCAAAGGATATACGAATCTTACAGCCGTGCGGATGAAGCCAGAATCCACAAGACCGAAGGAGCCGGCCTTGGAATGGCGATCACAAAATACATCGTGGATGCGATGGGCGGGACCATCGACATTCAGAGTGAACTGAATAAGGGCACTGAATTCCACATCACAATCGACCTTGAAAAGGCCGCCCTTCCGGAAGCCGACATGGTGCTTCCTCCCTGGAACATGCTGGTAGTCGACGACGACGCGGTATTATGCCAGACCGCCGTCAGCGCATTAAAGTCGATCGGAGTAAATGCCGAATCAACGCTGAGCGGAGAAAGCGCGATGAAACGGATCGTTCAGCGCCACCGGCAGCACAATGACTATCAGATCATTCTTTTGGACTGGAAGCTTCCGGATATGGACGGCCTCCAGATCGCCAGGGAGATACGGCGCAGCTTTGGGAGCGAAATCCCGATTCTGTTGATCTCCGCCTACGATTGGACCGAATTTGAGGAAGAGGCGCGTGAGGCCGGCATCAGCGGTTTTATTTCCAAGCCGCTGTTCAAATCCACTTTGTTTTATGGCCTGCGCCAGTATATGGGCCTTCAAGCCACGCATCAGCCTGCGTCCAGCCACGGCGCCGGCCTCTCCGGCAGCCGTGTCCTGCTCGCAGAGGACAATGAGCTGAATTGGGAGATTGCAAGCGAACTGCTGTCCGATTTGGGTGTGGAGCTGGAATGGGCGGAAGACGGACAGATCTGTCTGGACAAATTCCGGGAATCGCCGGAGGGTTATTATGATTTTATCCTGATGGATCTCCGGATGCCGCACATGACAGGCTATGAGGCTGCACAGGCGATCCGCGGGCTGAACCGCGCGGATTCGGCGTCGGTCCCCATCATCGCCATGACGGCGGACGCCTTTGCCGAGGACATTCAGCGTTGTCTGGAATGCGGCATGAACGCGCATATCGCAAAGCCCATCGACGTGGCTGAATTGACCCGTCTGCTGAAAAAGCATTCGCGCAAAGTATAACAGCAAAAGAGGAACGGCCTGCTTTTGAGCAGGCCGTTCCTCTTTTGGTCTTTTTTACTCTTTCATCCCGCCGAGAAAATCCCGGTAAATGCCGGGGACGGAATCCGGGATCAGCATCGCGCCCACACACTTTTTGTAAAACTCCTGCGGGCCCACGCCGCCGATGACTGCATAGGCGTAGCCCTCCGCACGCATGGCCGCGAGGCTGCGCAGCAGCATCGCCCGGCCGATGCCGCCGCCCTGCTCTTCGTCCAGCACGCGTGTAGGGCCGAAGAAATCCGGAGCCGTCGCATCATAACAGGCATAACCCAGGATTTTTTTGCCCCGCGTGGCGATGAAGCACGAAACAGCCGGGCGGGCAAAGCACACGTCGCATTCCCCTGCCGCGGAAAGGCCGGAGTGCTCCTTCACCCATTCCACCACACGAAATTTATCCGGCGCCATTGCGCGGCGGATCTGTACGCTCTCATCCCGGGGGCACGCCGTCTGCGCATCTTCAGGCAGGTCGTATAATTTCACCAGCATATCAGGCATTTTTATTTTCTCCTTTTTCTGTATTCAATGTTTCCAGCGCCAGAAGCGCTGCGCCTGCGGCGGCGTCGCTTTTGGGTTCCGCCAGCCGCATGCCCGGAAATCGCATCCGAAGCAGCGCCGCCGTACCCTCGCGCACCGCTTTGTCCCGCAGCAGAATGCTGCCCGTCAGCGCCAGCACCCCGTCCTCCATATGCAGAACGCGGGCTACCGGCTCCACCAGCAGCGCCAGCTCGCGGCATGCTTTTTCCACCACCGCTTTCGCGGCCTCATCTCCGGCTTCATACGCCCGGGCAACCAGCGGAGCCAGCGCCGCGATCTGTTTTTTGTCTGTTTGCGGGTCATAAGTAAACTGCACCAGGCCGCCGACGTCAACCACCTTCAGCTGTGCAAACACCAGATCCGTGAGCAGCGTCCGCGGCCCACGGCCGTCCTGCGCCCGCACAACGGCCGCCAGAGCGTCTCTGCCGAGCGCATAGCCGCTGCCCTCGTCGTCGATTTTATGCCCGTAGCCGCCGCTTCGGGCTGTTTTACCCGCTGCATCCCTGCCAAAACAAATGGACCCGGTGCCCGCGATAAGCACCATGCCGCAGGGTGCGCCCAGCGCGCCTGCCAGCGCAGTTTCCTGATCTCCTGTCAAAAGGCAATACGTATGTGCTGAGTTCCTCGGAAACCGGAATTATGATAGGAGAGGGAATTAATAGTTTAGCCAGAAAGACATTGACTATCACTCTGTTCTTTATTGGAGCTTCCCTTTCACGTGATGTATTAAAGGCAGTGGGCATCAAACCGCTTATTCAGGGTGTGTTGCTATGGATTGCAATCAGCGTAAGTACTCTGGCATATATTTATTGGTTCTAAAGAAACCACTTATTAATAAGGTGTGCGGCAGAAGTTTTTTTCTTTTGCCGCATTTTTTTTATAAAATTCATTTCCTTTGTAACAAAGTTCCGTTCCTTTACGTCTAACAAATAGATACAAAAAATAACAGGATTGAGATACAGAAAAAGCCCATGGATGCTGAAAGTTTTAAAAATGAGTTTCTGCCTTACCACCGCAAGCTGTACTGTGTAGCCTATCGGCTACTGGAGAATGCGGCCGATGCGGAGGATCTGGTTCAGGAAGCCTATCTGAAGCTATGGGATAAGCGAGAAGGATTGACGGTTATCAGCAATCCGGAAGCG
>ERZ791934.2166-NODE-2166-length-13832-cov-9.611962_pt1 | contig 13832 bp, 17 predicted proteins | sample MGYA00510125_ERZ791934 | MGnify/ENA primary metagenome ERZ791934 (study PRJEB30046, sample SAMN00993240) | human gut metagenome | study: EMG produced TPA metagenomics assembly of the A metagenome-wide association study of gut microbiota in type 2...
CCCCGGCTTCATGTATTACCCGGTAAGCATACTCACGGCTTACGGCTTTGTTCCTTACCCTGGCGCTGGGTACAAGGTATTCATAATCCTTCTTATCCTGGCAGTAGGCTTCTATAGCCTTGCTCAGCTCTGCGTTTACGGGGAAGAGCTTTTCCTTCCCGGTTTTCTTCTCCCTAAGCTTAATCTCTGTGCGGCCTCGCACGTCCCGTACCTTAAGCTTAAGAATGTCCGATACCCGAAGGCCGCTATAAATCCCGATCATGTACATGATGTAATATTTCGGGTCTTTCTCCCTCAGATAGTCCGCTATATCCTGTACGGTTGTCTTATCGCGGATAGGTTCAACGTAATTCATAGGCTGCCCCCTTTCTAAGGCCTCTGCAAGGCTCTACAAGCGATTTCAAGGCCTGGTAATGGTTTTATATTGCCTACCCCTTAAAAATCGCTCTACGGGCTTCCTGCGCGGTCATTTTTTCTTAAGCCTCTCTAAAAGCCCTTCTATGGCTTCCTGCTGGCGCTTGAAGTCCTGGATTTCCGGGGTTTCCTTCACGGCTGCCACGTTCCCGGCCTTATCGAATAGGGTAACGCTGTGCTTCGGGCCGTGTTCGGCGTTATGGCAGTCCAGGCAAAGGGCTTCCAGGTTGTCGAAGCTCAGCGCTATGGCCGGGTCGTGTACGTTGGTGCCGTTAAGATAGGTTTTGTGGTGGCATATCTGCGCGGGCCGTCCGCACCTCTCGCAAATATAGTGCTTGCTGGCCATATAGGCCGCGCTGGCCCTCTTCCAGGCCTTAGAGTTGTAGAAGGGGCTGTTGTTATAGTCCTTCATACGTCCGGGCCTTGATCGTGATAGCCTTAAGAAGCGCGTCGATCGTCCTTGTAAGGCTCTGATCGTCGGCGTGGTCGGCATAGTACCATTGTGTAAGCAAGAAGCCGCTTACCGTCTTTACAAGGGGTTCCGTTTCCTGGTATATAGCCTTAAGCCCTGTCGCTATTTCGATGTAGCCGGGAAGAGCTGCACAAAGCGCCGTGATAAGGTCGTCGTTTACGCCCTGGTCTACATGAAGGACGTTGCAAGCCTCTTTAAGCGTCATGCCGTATTACCTCGCTTTCTAAAAAGATAGGGGGCATAGGGGCAAAGCCCTATACCCCCGGAAAAGGTCTGTTAGGCGCTGGCCTTAGTCAGCTTCACGAAAGCCTCTTCAATAATAGGCTTCGTGTCCGCGATAGCCATAGCGCGGTAGTCGATAAGGCCGCTCTTGAAGCTGCTTTCGCGGCTCACCTCGACGGCGATACCTTCGGGAAGGTTGTAGCCCAGGTAGCGGCTATAATTGCCCAGGTAAGCGTCATTGTCCGCGATATTGTCGTCGATCACAACGTCGAAGCCCAGGATTTTGCCGATACTCTCGCTCTTGGGGTCGGCAATGAAGATAGGCCGCTTGTTGCTGTCGGTCATGCCATAAAAGACGTTGTACAGGGTCGCGTTGTTCATGGCCCACTTAGCGCCCTGGCTGTAGCCGCGCTTAAGAAGGCTTACCACCTTCACAACGTCCGCATAGGTGGCCGAAGCAGACGCGCCCACGGTCACGCTGTTGGTAGCGCTCCATTCGATCGTTTCCAGGCCGCTGCCCTGGGCGCTGCCGGTGCCGTTTACCAGGCTGTCCCCGATCGTTTCCATGACGCAAGCGGTCAGTTCGTCCACCAGGTAGGCTTCAAAGGCTGCAATCGTCATGCGGCGGGCCTTCGCGCTGATAGAAAAGATTTTGATAATCTCGTAGCCGTCAAAGGTCACGCTGGAAAGAGTGACTTTTTCGGTTGTAACGGCTGCGCCCTCGGTATGCCACGCCGCCTTAGTGCTGGGGGTGCCGATCGGGATAGCGATTTTAGAGGGCATGGAGAAGGCGCGGGCCTCAGCCATAAGGCCGCCCATCGTCCGGGCCTTGCTGATTACCTGCTCCAGGGTATGGGTAGGAATGGCCGCCGCAACGTCGGTAGATGCGCTAAAAGCGTCGGCTCTCTTCTCGACGACGGTATCAAAGGCCGCCTGCTCCGGCTTGCTCAGCTTCTGGCCCATCAAAAACTTATAGAAGGCGCTGCGGTACTCCGGGGAAGCCTTCGCGTCCTCCGGGGTGCTGTAGCTGGGCTTGCCGCCCTCGCCGTTGAAGTTGCGGCCAGTAATGACGTTCACGCCCTGGCCGGGGTTGCCGCTGCGAAGCTCGATGTTCTCGCGGGCTTCCTTAATGCCGCGAAGCTCGATGTTCAACGCCTCAATATCGGCCTCCGCGTCGCTGTCGATCTCCGCGTTAATGGCCTGGGCGCGCTGCTCCAGCTCCTCAATGGTCTTGTTACGATAGAAATTAAAGGCTTCTGCCACATTGGTAAATTTCATAGTTATTCGTTCCTTTCCGCGCTGTCTGCGCTGTAAAGTTCTGCTTCTAAGTCGTGTACGATCTGCTCCAGGGTTCCGGGCTTTCTTCCCTGGGGGACGATAAGCGCAAGGTCGATATAGTCGAAGCCCTTGCAATGCTGCGCCGCGATGTAGTCCACCTTATAGCCCTGCCTATTGGCAAAGCCCAGGATTTCAGTTACCGCGCCGCCCATTATCGCACCTTCATAATTTGGTTATAAAGGATTTTTGCCCGCTTCCTGGCCTCCAGACGGGTAAGCGCTGTAGCCCTGGCGCTTCGCGCTTCTACGCTGGTTGTAGGGTAGGCCGGGTAGGGTACTACGCTGCACTCATACACCTTCGCAATCTGCCGAATTGTCCGGGTATTCGTGGCCGGGTCGTAGTCGTCGCCGCCCTGGGGGACAGTGAAGGCAAAGCTCATGCCGGTAAGGTCGCCCCTTTGAACGGCTGCGTATACCTCGCGGGCCGCTTCCGTTTCTGGCAAGCTGGCCTCGAAGGTAAGCCCCTGGTCGTCTACTCTCAGCGTCATGGTTTTGGGGGTTCTGGCAAGGGGTACTTTCCCTAAGTCGTGGTTATAGAGAAGTCGCACGTCTGTAAGGTCTGCGCCGTCCAGCGCCCCTTTTCTGATAATTTCCGTGTAGCTGCCGCCCACGTCACCTATCAAAGCGGGGGTATCGTAAAGAATAGGCCGCCCGCTTAAAATAAGGGTTTTGGTGCCGTCTGCCGTCGGCTCCGCTGCCCTGATTTCCGCAATACGAATTTCCTTCATAGGCTGCTAAGCTCCCTTCTTGCCCGCAATCGCATTTTTCGCCCACGTCCAGGGCCGCACCGCAATAGGGGCAGATTTTATAGTCAGTTCGCGCCCGCATTGCTGCCGCCTCCCTGGTACTGGGCTGCAAGCGCCGGGTCGATCATGTTAAGGGCCTGTAGCCGCCGGTCGCCGTCTGCTACGCTGGGCAAGTTAAGGATTTCAAGCGCCTGGTTCACGGTAAGCAAGCCCATAGGCATAAGCTGGGCGATAAGGCTTACTTTCGTGCTGTTGCTGGTAAACTGCAAACGCCCGCTTTCAAAGATAACGCTATTGCCGTAGGCCTGTTCCCGGTCATTAAAGAGCTTCGCGGTAAACTCCTGGCTAAGCGCTGTAGCTATAGGTTCCAGGGTGCTTTCATAGAAGGCCGCGTACTGATCTTCTGTATAGCTGCTGTTTACAATCGCCTCAGTAACGCCCAGGTAGTTATAGATCTTCGCCTTGATTTCCTTCTCCTGGTCTGCGTTCAGAATTACCGGCTTGCTCTCGATCGGCTGGTAGTCCATTTTCTGGTCTGTCGCCACTACTCCGCCGTCGTTGCCCATTTCCAGATAGTCTTTTACAAAGGCGTCCTTCTCTTCTTTCAGCTTCCCAGGGCTTAAAATCTGCGTAAATTTCAGAATACCCCGGATAGACGCGCCCGCCTTAATGCCGTTAATAATGCCCTCGTTCTGCGTGTTGGCAAGCTCCAGGCCGGGGAAGATTGCCTGGTTGTCGGCCCCTAAAAGCTCGTCGTCATTGAAGAAGCGCCGAAGGTGGATAACGTCGCCGTAGGGCAAAAGGACGGGCCGCCCATTCCGAAGGGTGAAGCTCAGATAGACGCTATTAGCCGCGTCGCTCAGCACGTTCACGCTGCTGGCCGTGATAGGGTAAATGCCCCGAAGGTTGCCCCGGTCGTCCCTGTCCAGGTAGGCGAAGCTGTTGTTGTAAAGAAACAGGTGCGTTACCATCTTGTAGAGAAGGTCGTAGGCGCTCATATACGGGTTAGGGCGGGTCTGCAAAAGCCGGTTAAGCTTACAGTCCCCGTCTACCCTGTTATGGTCTGCGTAGCTGATAACATGGCTGCCTTTCAGCTTGCCCGCGTTCCTGGCGATAGCGTCCACGGCCTCCCGGTATACGTCATTCGCGTAAGCGTCGCCGCCGTAGCTGCTAAAGCCGGTCGTAGGCTCAACAAACAGCTTCGCCCGCGTCACCGCTTCGCGCCGCTTAAAAATACGTTCCCAAAAGCTCACGCTTTCACCTCGCTTACTGATATTTCGGCTGTTCGCCGGTTTACTGCCGTTCTTTATGTGAACGGCGTTACTCTTTATACTCGCTCTACCTTATCATATCACATTACCTATCTTCTTGTCAATACATTGTATACATGAAAAACAGAAAAATAAGGGCCTACCTGGTTTTCCGGGTAAGCCCTTATTCTCATCCGAAGGGGTTAAAGCCGTCGTCGTCGTCGATCTCTACAAAGTCGTCCTCGCTTTCCGGCTTAAAGCCGTAGTCCTGCTTAAGGCAGTTAAAGAGGCTGTAGTAGTCGAAGCCCACGCGCCCGCCGGTCTTGCCGTTGCGGTTCTTCAAGACTTTCACCTCGACGCTGCGCACCTCTGCCCGTTTACAATCGCTTACAAGCTTCACGTTAGCCTTTTGCTCGGTCTTGGTGTACCCCGGCTTCATGCCCTGGGGCTGCATGGCAAGAAGTACGTCGCTGCCGTACTCAATCGCGCCGCTTTCCTTAAAGGCCGCCATATTCACTTCATTGGTGTAGCTGTCGCGGTTAAAGCTGCTGATCGCCACGACGACGGCCTTATAATCCCGGCTCAGTCGCTTAAGCTCCAGTACGGCCTTGTCCGTGTTCTGCTTGTCGGTGGCCCTCAGCTCATAGGGGGCAAGGATTTGTAAGTAGTCGATGAAGATAAGCGGGGTTCTTCCGGTAAGCTCCCTGTGTTCGGCTACAAGCTCTTTTATCCGATCTACCCCTATATCTCCGATACCCTCGTAAATGTACAGGTTCCCCGCATATTCGCCGTAAAGGCCTATAGCCTTTTCGATAAGGGCCTTTTCGTCCAGGCTGTACCCCTGGTATCTGCTGGCCGTTGTAATGCCCCTGGCCGTCTTTGCGTTGCCCTGCTGGCCGTCGCAATGAAGGAAGGTAAGGCGGCTAAGGCTCTTGCTGATAAGCTCGCTGGCGGCCATTTCAAGGCTGAAATAGAGTATATCGTACCCCGCCGCCGCGATTTGGTCGGCAAGCTGCAAAAGGAAGGTTGTCTTTCCTAAGCTGCTGATCGCGCCCAGGATATAAAGCCCAGGGTATAGGCCGCCGTCCAGCTCTTTGTCCAGTTCGCTAAAGCCGGTCGGTATGTAAGCCGTGTTTGCGGCCTCTTTGATACCACCGATAAAGTCTTGAAGCCTTACCGCGCCGCTGCTGGCGTTGTGGGCCTCCAGGCGCTCCAGCTTTTCAGCGTTGGCCCGGCGCTCTACCTCTTCGACGTTGGCCGCAATATCCGCTTCAAGCTGGCCGGGGTTGCTTCTAAAAAAGTCGTTCCCATCCTTTCGGCTTCCTTCCGGGTAGGCTTCCAGGCTGTAAGCTGCCACGATAAAGGGGACGTTGTGGGCGCTCAGCTCTTCGGCTGCCGCGTCCCTGGCCTTCTCCCCTGCCTCGTCGCTGTCGAAGCTCAGCACAAGGGTACAAGCCGGGGCCTCTTTCTCTACCTGTTCAATAAGTTTTCTATGGCCGGTGCCGCCCAGGGCGATAGCGTTACACTTGCCGCCCCCTGCCGCTATAATGCTGATAGCGTCTAAAGGGGCTTCGCATACAAAGCAAGGCTTTTTCTGCCGAAGGGCTGCCCCGTTGTAGATCGGCTCCGCGCCCGCCTCGCTGCTGGACGGCTTTCTAAAGGCCTTGCCTGTAACGCTGCGGGTGCTGTAGTAGCTGCCGGTTTGGTCGTAGGGAATGACGATAACGCCCGCCCTTTCATCGTAGCCCAGGCCGAAGCGCTGGACGATCTCAGACGAAAAGCCCCGCTTCTTGAAGTAGTCAGTCTTACCGGCTGCCGCTTGACAAGCTGCAACGTATTTCCGGGCTTCCCCGGTAAAGTCTGTATTCATTGTATTCTTATGTTCCTCGGCTTTTCTTGTATACTCAGAAGGCAAAGAAAAGCCCCCGATTTCTGCCGCCCGTCGCGCCTGGTCTTTGAAGTCGTCCAGGCCTTCATAGAGGCCTATAAGTGTGAAGATGTCGCCGCCCTTTCCGCAAGAAAAGCACTTCCAGGCTAAGCCGTCCTTTGTCACGCTAAAAGCGCCGTCGCTGCCTCTTCCCCCATGCTGGCCGCTGCCGCACAAGGGGCACTTGTACATATTCGCCCCGGCTCTGCGGTCTGGCTGCGTGATACTCTCAACGTAAGCCTTAAGGCCGCTCTTAAGCCGGTCAATCTCTCTTTCGTCGATCATTAAAAAACTCCTTTCCTGTCGCAGTAGCGTTACCACTTTATCCCCCTACCGTTACCGCTTTATCTTCTTTTCGTGGCTTAAGTATAAGCGAAGCGGGGGGCGGCTGTAAAGGGCCGTCCCCCGCCGGTACTTAAGTATTATATTACTTAAGTATTAGGACGAAAGAAGAGGCCGAAAAGCCTTGTCCTATCGGGCTTTTTCAGATTTGTGCTACACACCAAACCGCAAATTTAACACACCAAACCGCAATTTTCTACACACCAAACCGCAATTTTCTACACACCAAACCGCAATTTTAAGGGGCCTCTTTCTTGCCCCCATGCGGGAAAGTGAACACAAGTGAATCAAGGTTTTTTACAGTAGGAATAAATGCAGGGTCTTTAGGGTCTGGAAGCTGAATGTCTTTGTATACCTTCTGAAGGTCAGTTTCCGTCCGTAAAAGCTCCCATGTCTTAGAGAACACACGTTTAAGAAGCTGGGCCTTGTGGCTTGAATCGGTTTCAAGCCTATTTTGAAGTTGCGGGTTTCTCTCAATAATTGTACTGGCCTTTATCCGTGGTACGTTGTCCCCGGCCTGCTCTATAAGCGTTACAATGATATTGACATTTTCGACGGCGGCCTTGTTTTTCTGTTTCGTTATGCTTCCATGAACAAGGTAAGAATGGCTTACTAAGCGAAGCGGATCGCCGTTCTTTTTAAGACGGGGCTTGCCGTCTTTTCCGCGTCTTATTGTAACATTGTAGACGGTTCTTATAACGTGGTTCATGTATGGGCTGCTAAAAGCGATTGTATTCTTTTTATCGTCGTACCCTTCAAAGTTCAAAACAGGGTAAATGCTTTGGCTGGGTTTCCCGTTGCGCGTCCCGTGAAGTATGCCTACAATATTGTGAAAACTCTGCACTTTTGCGATAACGCCGTCTACATTTTTCTTGTTTAGATTGCGTTGCAAGCCCAGATATTCGGCAAGATCAGGGACAAAGAGGGTGATAACGTCCTTAAGCTCTTTACACTTAGAGGCTTCAAACGCGGAAAGAATAATGCTATAGAATACCCGTAAAAGCGCAAGGTCTATATTTTCTATTCCCTCTTTGGTTTTCATGTTTTGCAGCTCGACTTCGCTTACTTGCTGCATACTGTCAAAGTACATTTTCCCGCTTTTGAATTTTAGGCCGTCTGTGCTGGTAAGGGGCTGCAAGTAGGCGTTGCCATTTTGGTAAAGGCTCATGCTGTACTGATACGGGGAAACGGTTGGAATAGCTAAGCTTGACGGTATCCCGCGGTAAGCGCCGCTGTCTTGTGCCTTCGCCCTGGTTCTGTATAGTTTTTTGCTGTGTCTTTCGTATAGGTGTACGGCGTTGCCAAAGCCCAAGGCGTTAAGAAGATCGTCAAGGCTTGGGGCGGGGTTGTTCTTAAGGGCTTTTATTTCCTCGCTATCCGGGTCTACTTTGATTTCTTGATAGTCCGAAGGCTCAAGACTTGCAATAAATTGCGTTCTGGTTTCCTGGTCGTTTAGCGCTACAATTTCTTTCTTGTGGTCGTGAACGAACATCATTGTTGTAAGCTGTATCACGGTAAAATCGTAAGCGCTTAGCTTTTCATGTTGGCTTTGGTTTCTGTTTAGTAGATAATCAAGGATATAGGCCTCTTCTTTACTTAGGCCTAATTCCTCAAATTTATCGTCCATTGCTTTGATGAAAGGCATGGATTTTTCAAGAGATTCAAGCGCCCCTTGTTTTTGTTCTTCTGTCGCTTGCGGTTCCTCTTGAATGGTCTTTTTGATAGCGTTGTAAAACTCTTCAAAGCTTGGCATTTATGCACCTGCTTTCTGGGCATACTCTTTAAGGCTGCTTTCCAGTATGATTTTGCGGTTGTTTACAGGTACGGCCTTAATACGGCCCTCTCTGATATACTTTTGAACGACGGCCATAGACTTGCCCAGGATTTCCGCTACTTCCCGCGTTGTATAGGCCTTTTCGCCGTTAATCTCGGTCATGGTATACCCCCTTATCTGTGCGGCAAGAGGTCGTTTTTGTCGTCCAGGAACGCACCTAAAGCCTTGTCCAGGGCCTCTTTTAGTGTCAAGCGCTCAGTATAGGCGTAGTCCTTAAGCTTCTCCAGGTGTCCTTTTCGTACAATGAATGTTGCCCGCGTCCAGTCTGCCGTTAAGCCTTCCTGCGCCGGGTTATCCCTTATAAGCTCTTCATTCTTTGGCCGTCCGCGCCGCTTTTCCTCTTCGGGTACGGTAATGCCCAGGGCTTCGCGCTCCTTCTCTGCGTCAAAGCTGCCTTGCTGCTGAAAAAGGGGGTTATCTCCCAGTCTTTTAGCCATTGTTCCTATCTCCTTTCAATATTTCGCCTACGATCGCTTCATACTGCGCCGCTGGTTTGCTGTTCGGCTTATACTTGAAAATATCCTTTCCATAGCTGGGGGACTCTACAAGGGCCACGCTGTTGCTTATGGTGGTCTTAAATACTTTGCCGGGGAAGGCCTCGGTTAGGCTCTCCAGCACTTCCTTATCAATAAGCCGCCGGTGGTCGTACTGCGTCACGATAACGCCGCCGATCACAAGCGCCGGGTTCATTCTCTTTCTTACAAGCTCTATCGTGTCCCGAAGCTGGGCGATACCGTTAAGGGCTAAATAGTGCGCCTGGACGGGTACTATAACGCTGCTGGACGCGGTAAGGGCCATAAGAGTGATAACGCTAAGGGAAGGCGGGCAGTCGATAAGAACGTAGTCGTAGGGCTTCTTAAGCTGCCCTATGGCCTCTTTCAATATCATTTCCCGGCCTGGTACGCTGGCAAGCTCAATATCCGCGCCGCTTAGCATAATGTCAGCTGGTAAAAGGTCATAGTTGCCGGGGACGATCGCCTCGTTAATGTCTGCGCCGCCCTTAAGCACCTCGTAGACGGTGGGGCTTCCATCGTCCAGCTTTACCCCTGCGCTGATCGTCAAATTGCCTTGCGGGTCTGCGTCTATAAGCAAGACGCGCTTCCCTGCGCGGCTCAGGCCCGCCCCCACGTTAAGGCAAGACGTGGTTTTCCCTACGCCGCCCTTCTGGTTTACAAAGGATAAAGTTTGCATAGGTCTACCCCCTTTTTCTCGGTATAAACTCCCCGTTTTCGTTGTAGCGTACCGGCTCCGGGTAAAGTTGCCGCAATGCCTGGGCCAAAAGCTGGGCCGCGTATTCGTTGCCGGTAAGGTTGCGCTCCCTGGCCTCTTCCTTAAGCGCCCAAAGCCGGGCCGTGTCGTCGTCGCTCAGATAAAAAGTAAACTCGGTCATAGTATGCGCCCCTTTCGTTAATCATTGTATACATAATAACAGGCTGCTTACCCGGTTGTCAAGAGTAAGCAGCCATTTTTGTGAACGTCCGTATTACTCGGCTTCCTCTTCGTCGAGAAGCAAGCTGATATTGTCGAAGGTCGCGGCAAGCTCCAGGCCGTAGAGGGTAAAGTATTCGTAAGCGCTGCACCGTTCCCCGATACCGAAGGCGTTACAAGCCTTTGTCTTGCCCAGGCTCTTAGCGAAGTCAAGGGCCTTTTTGCTGAAATAGAAGGCCGCCCGCTTCGCCGGTACGCCGTCAGCGTTGCCGATCAAGACGGCCTCGCGCTTAAATGCCTGGTATACCTGTTCTTTCGTGTACGTTTTCTTCATCATGGTAAACTTCCCTTTCTGCCGGGAATGTGCTATACTATTCTTGTCTGGAGAAGGCATAGCTTCCGGCTGTGCTTCGCCCCTGTCACTTGTTGGCGGGGGCTTTCTCTTTTTCCGCTGCCGCTTCGTCCATTGCCTCTAACAGCGTCATAGTGTCGATAGCATTAACAAAGCTGTTGAACATAAGGACAATAGGGGCAGTTTCACTCGCTGCGCCGCCGTACTTTTCGCACCACTTCATAAAAGCCTTATTGAAGCGCAGTGGGCTTGGAATTGCCTTAGCCGCTGTTAAGTCGATCATGGCGCCGAAAAGGTCAAGGGCTTCTTCTTCGGTAACAAACTTCACTTTGTTCACCTCCTTTCTTTTTATGTATACATGATAGCATAGTATTACCGATGTGTCAAGAGTTACTTTGTAAATAAAAAAATAGCGCCCCGAAGGCCGCCACTTTGTAGAAGCAAAAAAAAGACGGGCTGCCGAAGCTGCCCGCCCCTCTTTACTCGTCGTCCTCCGGCTTCCAGCCGTAGGGCTTAAGCTCGTCCTCGCTGGGCTGCCCGCCGATCGGCGCGTCTTTGACGTATACAAAAACGTCCGTGTTATAGTCGTCGGTCGTGTCTACCCGCGTTACCTCATACCATTTGTCACGGTAGTAAACGTAGTCATACACTGTTACCGGGCTTCCCTGGTTGAACACGAAAAGCCGGGTTTCGTCGTCGCCGTACTGCGCCGCCTCCCAGGTAAGACTTTGGCTTAGCTGCCTGGTATAGCACCAGGTAGGCGCGGGGGTCATTGCCACATAGTAAGTCTTAGGCATAAGCCCAGGGGTTTGAACGCTTACCCGGCTGTAGAGCTGGGCCTTCTTGTCCTTAAGGTTGTACTGGCCTGTTTTGCTGCTTCTCATTGTCTGCACCTCGCTTTCAGATCGCTTCCAGGTATTCGTTGTAATGGTCTAAGAGGCCTACATAAGCGTCTAAGAGGCTTGCAAGGCCGTCTATGCGGTATTTGGGGTTCGTGGCCTTAATGGGCTGTATATTGCCGTTTACGTCGGTCTTTACGCCGGTGTTCGTGATACACCAAAGCAAAAGGGGGTTGGCGTTGTAGTTTACCTTCTTGGCGGCTAAGTCCTGGCCTAACTGCTGCATGGGAAGGCTTAGGGTCTTAACGCCCTGGTAGCACTTAACCATATTGAAGCCGTGGCTCTGCATTTCCTGTACCCAGTAGGCCGCGCTGTAGGGGTCGTAGTAAATCCATGCCGGGGTAACGTCGTACTTCTCTACCATCTCCAAAAACCAGGCTGTAACGTCGCTATAGTTGATACTGTTCCCTTCGCAAAGCCGAAGAAGCCCCGCCTCATACCACTTGTCATATGGTATTTTTTCTTCCTTTACGCGCTGCTCGAAGTTGTCCTTCGGCAAGAAATACATTTGCGTAACGTAGCGCTTTTCCTGCTTATCCATGAAAAGCAAGGTTGCCGCCGTAAGGTCGCCGCTGCGGCTCAGATCGGCCCCGCCGATCGCGTAGTAGCCCTTGAAGTGCTCCAGCTCGAAGGTTTCCGGGTTTGCCGCGTCGTCAAAGGTTATCCAGGTGCTTGCTACGCTCTGAATAACATTGAAGTCTTTTACCAGCACGCCGGTAAGATCGCGGGGGCTTTGCTTCGCCCTGCTTACCTTGCTTATAAGGTCGTCCAGCTTCTTAATACGGTTCAAGCCGGGGTTTGCCTTCTCCCATTTCATAGGGTCAAGCCATTCTTCCTTGCTGTCCAGCTCGTAAATGATCGGCAAAAAGTGCGGGTCGGTTATGGTGCCGTCGCACACGCCGCAAGCGTACTTATACATATCGTCAAAGATACACTCGCGCACCGTCCCCGCCGTCGTTATCATTACCAGAAGGGGCTGCCGCCTGGCGCTCTGGCTCTGCTTCATTACCTCGTATAGGTTGCGGTCTTTGATACTGTGCAGCTCGTCAATGATAACAAGGCTGCTGTTTAGGCCGTCCAGCGTGTCGCTGTTCTTCCCTAAAGGCTGAAATTTGGAGAAGGTCAAAGGAAAGTAAAGGTCGCTCTTGCGCTTCTTTATCACCTGTAGCAAGTCCGGGCTTTGCCGTACCATGTTATAGGTTTCCTCGTAGATAATTTTAGCTTGGTCTTTTTTAGAGGCTACGCTGTACACCTCTGCGCCCGCTTCCTGGTCTGCTATCAGCATATAGAGGGCAAGGCCGCTAAGCATGACGCTTTTCCCGTTCTTACGGGCCACATAGAAGAGCGTTTCCCGGTATTTGCGGTAGCCGGTCTTAGCGTCCACAAAGCCGAAGAGGGCGCTTATAAAGGCTTTCTGGAACAGCTCCAGGCGTAGGGGCTGCCCCGCCCATTCGCCCTTACTGTGCTTACAAAAGCGCTCTATGAAGGCTATGGGCCGCTCTGCGCGGGCCTGGTCGAAGATATAGCCGTCCTTTGGGTGGTGAATATCGTCTACCAGCCTTTCATATTGCCGCCGTGTCCGCTTGCAGACGATACACTTACCGGCCTTAATTTCGTCCAGGTACGCTTCTATAAAGTTCTTCAAAAGGTCATTGCTCCGATCGGGGGCAAGGGAAGGGGCTTCTCTTCCTTCAAGAAGTCGTAGACGGCGTTAGACTTCTCGGCTTCCTGCGTCTTGCCCATAAGGTCGGTAAGCTGCCGGTACATGACGCTATAGCGCTGTACGGTTGTGTTATAGCCCTTAAGAGCTGGGCTTTCCCTAAGAAAATCCTGCTTGCCCTGCTGGAAGTGTTCAAGCTCCCCGTTTTCTTCGATCTGGCGCTTAAGGCTTGCAAGGGTTTTCTCCATGAAGCTAAGCTCTTCGATAAGCTTCTTGCCGATCACCTTCTTATCGTCGGGTATCTTCTCTAAGATTTCCCTAAATTCTGCTTTCATGGTCTTTCGTGCCATTATATCACCTCTGTTTACTGGCGTTACTGTGTATTTCCTGTATACCCCCTGCCGGGATTTTCCCCTTAGAGGTTTTCTTGAGTACCCACGCCGGTACCCTGGGACCGGGGAAGAATTTACTCCCCCCTTCCCCTATTGCCCGTATTTCAAGGCTTTTCGCCGGTTCCTTGCTCTGTTAGGCTGCAAAGGCTCCAGCTCTGGACGGCTGCGCTTGTGCTGCTTTATCCTTGTTCACTTATTGCTCATTGTGTTAAGCAATCCTCTTCCCGAAAAAGTCCCGTGTTATCAAGGGCTCCGGGGTTGCCTTGCCTTGCTTTGTTCACGGCTTTCTCTTGTAGGAAGTTGCACCGCTATTTATAGCTAAACTTCTTCATTGCGTCGTTGATCGTGCTTTGCTCTATACCGATGTAGCGAAGGGTCTTGCTCTGGTCGTGGTGGTTCAGTATGCGCATAAGCAAGACTATATCCTTTGTCTGTAGGTAGAAGTGATAGCCGAAGGTCTTTCTCATGGTATGGGTTCCCAGGTTATCAAGGCCGAAGTTTACCCCGGCTTCATGTATTACCCGGTAAGCATACTCACGGCTTACGGCTTTGTTCCT
>ERZ791934.2178-NODE-2178-length-13721-cov-5.725011_pt1 | contig 13721 bp, 12 predicted proteins | sample MGYA00510125_ERZ791934 | MGnify/ENA primary metagenome ERZ791934 (study PRJEB30046, sample SAMN00993240) | human gut metagenome | study: EMG produced TPA metagenomics assembly of the A metagenome-wide association study of gut microbiota in type 2...
AACAATATAAATAAGCCTTTTTCCGAGGCGCTGTTTTTCTTTTATTTCATTAAGACAGAATAATGTCTTTCCGCTCCTGCTTCTGCCTATTACAAATCTTAAACCCATAGCAAAAACCACCAGTCAAGTAATAATATTATAAGGTTATAAATAAATATATATTAAAAACGCTTTCGGAGGAAAACATTATGAGCAAAACCAGATTTATGGTCATAAAACTTAAGGAGCTTATCAAAACGGCTGTATTTGCCGTCCTTGGAGCAGCAATTATAATCGCTTTGATAATAACTATTGTTCCAAAAAGCTCCGATGCCAAATACAAATCAGGTACATACACAAGCAATATTTCCATTGGGGAAGAAACGGCATCCGTTTCTCTGACTTTCAGCGAAAATGAAATAACGGATATGGCTTTTGTCCCCACTTCGGACTCTTTTGAGCTGTTTTATCCGCTGGCACAAACCACAGCCGATGAAATTAAGACTCAAATTATGTCCAGCCAATCCACCGACAATATTCAGCTTTCCTACGACACACAGGTCACAGGAGAAATAATATTGAATGGAGCTGCTTCATGCATCGAAAGAGCTAAAAGATGATGAAGGCACACCCATTATTCAGGCCTTCATAAACCAACAGCCATGCGAAAAACTGCATGGCTGTTTTCTTACTGAAAATATTATAGACTTGTATTTGTCAAGCATATTCCCATTTGGTTATCTCTTCTCAAGACAGGACAACACAAAATCAATGGGTATGTCCATTCTGGCAGCTGTTTCCTCCGCTGATAAACCGCTGTCAATAAAACGCTGAACAACCGCATCCAGCTTTTCTCCAACTTCAATAATATGCTTGTCAGGGTCATAAAATCGAACTACCCTCTGTCCCCAGCGGTGCTCAAACAATTCGTGAACATAGCTTATATCAAATGATTTAAGATGATTGACAAAAGCATCCATATCATCTTCTTCAAAATAGAGTTCTCCTGCGTTGTTTGGCAAAATGACTTTATCAGTTTTGATAAATGATTTCCATGTATCAAGTGTCTGCAGTACAACTCCGCCGTCCAATGTAACATTTGCGCCAAAGTCAGCAACAACGTTTAAGCCCAAAACATCGTGATAGAACTTTTTACTGTTTTCCATATCCTTTACAGAAATCAATGTGCTCATATATTTCATTTTTACCGCAGACACCTCCATATTTAGGCCGTTACAGAGATATTTTTATATCTGTTCGTTAGTTATAAACGCTTTCAGTTCTGAACCTGCATAAGAATCAGAACTGATAAATATTTCAAAGTGTTTTTTATAAATCCAGCTGTATCTGCTGTGCCGAATCTTTATCCGAAGGTTTTACAAGGCCAAAGTGGCTGTATCCGCCTTCAGTAACTACTCTTCCTCTGGGAGTACGTTTGATATATCCAAGCTGTATAAGATATGGTTCAATAACGTCCTCAATGGTTTCCGATTCTTCATTGACTGCTGCCGCGATGGTATCAAGTCCAACGGGGCCGCCGCCAAACTTATCTATTATTGTGAGCAGTATCTTTCTGTCCGTTATATCAAGACCCATTTTATCTACTTCAAGCAGGTCGAGGGCATCGGAAGCCACTTCACTGGTTATTACGCCGTCATATCTGACCTGAGCAAAGTCTCTGACTCTTTTCAGCAGTCTGTTTGCTATTCTTGGAGTTCCCCTTGAGCGTCTGGCTATTTCGGCGGCTCCTCCCAAATCTATCTCTGTATTGAGTACCCCGGCTGAGCGAATAACGATTTTTGAAAGGTCTGCCGTACTGTATGGCTCAAGATGATTTACCACTCCAAATCTGTCACGCAGAGGTGCCGTAAGAAGGCCTATTCTTGTGGTCGCTCCTATAAGAGTGAACTTTGGAAGTTCAAGTCTTACGCTTCTTGCGCCGGCTCCCTTTCCTATAACTATATCTATGGAAAAGTCCTCCATGGCAGGATAGAGTATTTCCTCTATTATTCTGTTAAGTCTGTGTATCTCGTCTACAAAAAGTATGTCACCCTCATTAAGGCTGTTAAGTATGGCTGCCATATCTCCGGGTCTTTCTATGGCAGGACCGGATGTTGTTTTGAACCCTGCACCCATTTCATTGGCTATTATATTTGAGAGGGTCGTTTTTCCCAGTCCCGGAGGGCCGTATAAAAGAACATGGTCTAAGGGTTCTCCCCTTTTTTTAGCAGCTTCTATAAACACTCTAAGATTATTTTTGACCTTATCCTGTCCGATATATGTTTCAAGCGTATCGGGTCTGAGGCTCACTTCTATATCACTGTCATACTCTCCGGCAGCTGTTGTAATAATTCTTTTATCCATTTTAATACTCCTTGATTACAATCTGCTTAATTCCCGCAAAGATGCAGAAAGTATCTTCTGTACGTCCATACCTTCATTGTATACTCTGCTTACAGCCTTGACTGCCTCACTTCTTGAATATCCAAGGGCAACAAGGGCTTCGACAGCCTCGCTGCGGTCATCTCCGGCAGCTGCTGTTTCCGAAACTGCCGCTCCTCCATTACCGTCAAAGATATCGGCTATATCATCATTTCCTATCTTATCTTTTAAGTCAAGTATAACTCTCTGGGCTGTTTTTTTGCCTATTCCGGGCGCCCTTGCTATGGCTGCCGAATCCGCTGAAACTATGGCGGTTATAAGCTGTGACGGCGTAAGCACACCCAAAATGCTTACAGCTGCCTTTGGTCCTATACCGGATACGGAAATAAGTTTTTCATAGAGACTTCTTTCTTCCACGCTTGAAAAACCGAAAAGCGTTATTCCGTCCTCTCTGACACTCATATATGTATAAACGGTCACCTGACCCTTTTGTGAACATAATTTTTGAGCTGAAAAAGCCGGTACAATAACTTTATATCCTATACCGTTATTCTCAACTATCAAGCTGTCCGAATCGTTATAAACGATTTCGCCTTTTATATAAGAAATCATAATTTTCCCTTTCAATTCAAATAAATATTATAAAAATATTATACTTAATAGCCCTCTGTATTTCAACCGATATTTATATCATAAAAATAAAGCCTGCATTAAGCAGGCTTTATAAAATATCTTATTTCTGTTCTTCGTCGACTTTGAATGCAACAAGGAGTTCTTCCTGGTTAACTGAAGTTCCTTCGTTAACATAAATCTTGTCTACTACACCGGATATCTTAGAGAGTATAGATGTTTCCATCTTCATAGCTTCAACAGTCATAATAACTGCATTCTTTTCTACTCTGTCTCCCTCTTTAACAAATATCTTGCTTACTGTACCGGGGATAGGTGAGCCAAGATGAGCAGGGTTGTTCTTTTCTGCTTTAAGTCTTCTATCGCTCTTAACCTCAAGGCTCTTATCAAGTATAGTTACCTCTCTCATTATACCATTGATTTCAAATGTGAGAGTTCTGTAACCGTCTTCGTTAGGGTCAGTCATATCAATGTATTTGATAGTGATAGCCTTTCCTTCGCCGATTCTGAGGACTGTTTCTTCGCCCTTCTTAAGTCCGTAGAAGTATACGTGGCTGTCAAGTCTTGATACGTCATTGTAGTGCTGAAGATGTGTGCAGTAATCATCATATACTTTAGGATAAAGAGCATAGCTCAGTATGTTTCTTATATTTACATTGTCAAAGTTGAACTTCTCCATAAGCTCATCGCCCATTTTTTCAAAATCAGCTGGCTCAAGAAGTTCTCCGGCTCTGCCTTCGATAGGTTTCTGGTCCTTAAGAACTATTTTTGAAAGTTCTTCAGGGAATCCTCCGTCAGGTCTTCCTACAAGGCCTTTGAAGTATTCTACAGCAGATTCAGGATATGAAAGGTCTTTGCCCTTTTCAAAGATATTGTCTTTTGTAAGACCGTTTTTCTGCATAAAGATAGCAAAGTCACCGATTACCTTTGATGAAGGTGTAACCTTTACGATGTTTCCAAAGAGTTCGTTTGACTGTTTGTAAAGCTCTTTGATTTCTTCAAAGTCATCGGCAGAACCCATCTCTTTTACCTGGAATCTAAGGTTTGAATACTGTCCTCCGGGTATCTCATACTTATAAATCTCTGTGCTGGGTGTCTGCATCTTGCTCTCGAAACCGCCGTATACCTTTCTTACGTCTTCATAGTAACGGCTTAATTCCTTAAGTTCATCAGGGTCAAGACCTGTGTCTCTTTCTGTTCCCTTAAGAGCATATACAACAGAGTTCATTGAAGGCTGGCTTGTTACAGATGACATTGACTCAATGGCAAGGTCGACTATATCAACGCCTGCTTCGGCTGCCATAAGTACTGTAGATACGCCGTTTCCTGTTGTATCGTGTGTATGAAGATGAACAGGTATGTTAAGCTCTTTCTTAAGTTCTGTAAAGAGCATCTTAGCAGCATAGGGCTTAAGAAGTCCGGCCATATCCTTGATTGCAAAGATGTGGCATCCAAGACTTTCAATCTCTTTTGCTTTCTTGATATAGTAATCAATTGTATATTTCTTTTCGTCGGGGCTCATTATATCGCCTGTGTAGCAGATAGTACCCTCAACGATTTTTCCTGTCTTAAGAGCTTCCTCAATTGGCATTTTCATATTTTCAATCCAGTTGAGTGAGTCGAATATACGGAATACGTCTACTCCTCTTTCTGCTGAAACTTCAATGAATTTAGCAACAACATTATCAGGGTAGTTTTTGTATCCTACTGCGTTTGAAGCTCTGAGAAGCATCTGGATAAGTGTATTAGGCATAGCCTTTCTGAGCTGTTCAAGTCTTACCCAGGGAGATTCTTTAAGGAATCTGTATGCAACGTCGAATGTAGCTCCGCCCCATGCTTCAGCTGAGAATGCATTTCTGAGTACAGTATTTGCAGCGGGTGCGGCTGTTACAAGGTCCTTTGTACGGAAACGTGTAGCAACAAGTGACTGATGAGCGTCACGCATTGTAGTATCTGTTACATAGAGCTTCTTATCGTTAAGAATCTTCTTTGTAAATCCTTCTGCACCAAGTTTAAGGAACTCGTCTCTTGCTCCGTAAACGGGCATATCTTTATTATATTTAGGAGGAGCGATGGGGCCAAAGTCAGGCTTTTCACCCTTTGACTCGTTAACAATCTTATTACCGATAAATTCAGCAATCTTTGACGCTCTGTCCTTTGATTTAGCAATATTGAAAAGTTCGGGTGTTTCTTCGATAAATGTTGTTGTACATTTTCTTTCTTCAAACACCTTGCTCTGAACCACATTGATAAGGAAAGGAATATTTGTCTTTACGCCTCTTATTCTTGTTTCCTTAAGGGCTCTTACGCATTTTCTTACAGTACCTTCAAATGTACGGTCGTAAGCGATTATCTTAACAAGAAGGCTGTCGTAGTAAGGCATTACTTCAGCGCCTGTGAATACGTTACCACCGTCAAGTCTTATACCGTTTCCAGCAGGTGAACGGTATACTGTAATCTTTCCTGTGTCAGGAAGGAAGTTGTTAGTGGGGTCTTCTGTTGTAACCCTGAGCTGGATTGCATGGCCGTTGCACTGAACGTCTTCCTGTGACTTTATACCTACCTTTTCTGAGAAAAGGCTGTATCCTTCCGCAACAAGTATCTGTGTTGTAACAAGGTCAACGCCTGTTACCATTTCAGTTACTGTATGCTCAACCTGGATACGGGGGTTCATTTCGATAAAGTAGTAGTTTTCATCGGCGTCAACAAGGAATTCAAGTGTACCTGCATTGCTGTATCCAACAAACTTTGAAAGTTTTACAGCGTCTGCAAATATCTTTTCTCTTGTTGCAAGGCTGATTGAATCAGCAGGAGCGTATTCAACTACCTTCTGATGACGTCTCTGTACTGAACAGTCACGGTCATAGAGGTGGATAACGTTTCCGTGCTTATCTCCCATAACCTGTACTTCTATATGTTTAGGGCTCTTAAGATATTTTTCAATGAATATCTTGTCATCACCAAAAGCCTTTTTAGCTTCGTTTTTAGCTTCTTCAAACTCTTTGGGCATATCTTCGGCGCTGTTAACGATTCTCATACCGCGTCCGCCGCCGCCGTTTGAAGCTTTGAGCATAACAGGATAGCCTATTTTATCTGCTATCTGCATTACTTCTTCAAGTGATTTAAGAGCATGGTCAACACCCGGAATAATGGGAACTCCGCATTTTATAGCTATCTGTTTTGAAGATATTTTGTCTCCCATTGCGTTCATTGTAGCAACAGTGGGTCCGATGAATGTTATTCCGTTTTTCTCACAGGCTTCAACAAACTCAGGATTTTCTGAAAGGAATCCGTAGCCGGGGTGGATAGCATCGACATTTCTTTCCTTTGCTATCTTGATTATCTCGTCTATATCCAGATAAGCGTCTATGGGGCCTTTATTGGGATTAAGTCTGTAGCTTTCGTCAGCCTTTGTTCTGAAAGCGGAATATTTGTCCTCTTTTGAGAAAATACCGATAGACTGTATTCCAAGCTCATTAAGCGCTCTGTAAACCCTTATCGCAATCTCTCCTCGGTTAGCGACAAGGACTCTTTTAAATTCCTTAATATTCTGTTCCTGCATTTTATGCACTCCCCTTTCACAAGAAGAATTAAAATTCAACTTAAGTATTAATTTTAAACAGTAAAAATAACTAAATCAATATTATTTTGCAAACTTTGAAAAACTTCTATAGATTGTATACATTATTTATTATCATTAAAAAAATTTTAGCAAAATTTTTTTAAGTTTTTGTCAAATAAAATTTTCGTTGTAAAATTTGTCTGTCATTTTATGCCCCTTACTGCACTAATATGTTAAAAGGCACAGCATTTATTGTGCTGCGCCTTTGCAATTTATTCCTTGTAATTATTTTATTCCACTTTAAATTTGCTTATAAACTCCGTGCCTTGTCCTACAACGCTGTTTACTTCCACACTGCCGCTATGGACATCTATTATCCATTTGGCTATGGATAATCCAAGGCCTGTGCCGGGAATATTTTTATTACGTGATTTATCTACCCTGTAAAATCTCTCAAATATATGGGGCAGGTCTTCTTTATTTATACCGCATCCGTTGTCTTTGACACTGACACAGGCATATTGTCCTTCTGAAAATACTCTGTAGGTTATGGTCTTTTCCTGGCCGCTGTATTTCACTGCATTTTCAGTATATATCCATAACATCTGTTTTATGAGGTCAGGGTCTCCGTCTATGACCATGTCTTTATCACAAATGTCAGTAATGATATTTATTTTTTCATCGGTAACGCTTAAATCTTTTGCAATATCCCTTACGGCGTCATTTAAAGACATGGGCTGTTTCTGTATATGGGCCCTGTGCTGGTCGCTTCTGGCTAAGAAAAGAAGGTTCTTTATCATAACCGACATATGGTCCGTTTCTTCCAGAATATTGTTTACGGCCTCCTGAAGTATTTCAGGGTCGTCCTTTCCCCATCTGTTTATAAGGTTGGCATAGCCCTTTATAACCGAAATGGGCGTCCTTAATTCGTGGGATGCGTCCGATACAAACCGGCTCTGCTGCTCAAAGGACCTTTCCAGTCGGTCTATCATAGAATTAAATGTTATCGAAAGTTCCTTCAAATCATCATCCGGACCGCTTATTTCAATTCTCTGGCTTAAGTCCTCAACACTTATTCTTTCTGCCGTTTCTCTTATCTTTCGTACCGGCTTAAGCATTGTATGGCTTATATATATTCCTATAAGTCCCGCAAATAGGAATCCTACTATATCAATATATAAAAGCCTCATAGCAATATATTTTACATAGAATATATTATCCAGAGAAGCTTTAAACAGCTTTACACTGTATACGTCCCCATCGTAAGTGAATTCATTCTGGACACATATAAAGTCGTGTCCGTTTTTAGTATATATGGTATAGTCACTGTCGTCAGGTATTCTTATATATCCGCTGTCTGCCTCTTTTTTATGAAAATCAAATTCTTCTTCAATGTTTTCAGGCAGCTCGTCTCTGTTTATTGGCATATCAGTTTCTATGTCGTCACCGTATGCATTTACATTCAGATATACTTCTCCCTCTGTTTTGTTTTCTATTATATAATCAGCATAGCTGCTTCCTATTATCGTTTCTATAGATTCCTTGGTAATGTTTTTTCCGGAAAGGACATAGCTTTCTATGGTCTCGGAACAATTTTGAAGTGCTGTGATAGTTATTCCTACACCCATTCCCTTTGCCGTTATAAGCAGTACAGCACTTATGGCTATTATCGTTAACGTAAATAAAGAACCATAAAGAATGACTATTTTCTTCGCAATAGGTATTTTATTAAGCTGGCAGTTAATCCTGTTCATCATCTTTTATATAATAACCTACCCCTCTGATAGTATGAATAAATTTTTTATTATAGGGCTCATCGATTTTTGAGCGGAGATATCTTACATATACATCTACGACATTTGTCTCGCCTATATAGTTGTATCCCCATACCTGATTCAAAATCTGCTCCCTTGAAAGAACAATATTTTTGCTCTTGAGCAGGTAAAGAAGGAGGTCATACTCTTTCTTAGTCAAGTCGATAACATCATCGCCTACTTTAACAAGGTGCTTATCTGCATCTATTACAAGGTCTCCGCATGTAAAAATGTTTTTGATGATAGGCTCGGGTCTTACTCTTTTTAAAGCAACTCTCATTCTTGCAAGAAGTTCTTCTATGGCAAAAGGTTTAGTTACATAGTCATCGGCTCCCGAATCAAGTCCGGCAACTTTATCTATAACTTCATCCTTGGCTGTAAGCATTATTATAGGTATATCGCTTGTCTTTCTTATTCTTCTGCAGATTTCTATTCCGTTGAGGCCCGGAAGCATCAAATCAAGAAGTATAAGGTCATAGGTATTGTTCTGGAATTCATCAAAACCGGCTCTTCCGTCGTGGCATACCGTTACTTCGTATCCTTCATATTTCAGCTCCAGCTCAACAAATCTGGCAAGTTTTACTTCATCTTCAATGAGAAGAATCTTTTTGTTCATCATATCCCCTTCTTTTCTCTTCTTTTTCTATATCTTACAGTTAATTATAAACATAGCTGCATTTAGTAAATCATCATAAAACTAATTACGTTTTTTACTAATACTATACTACTTTATTTACAGTATTTAATCTCTTTTTATAATAATAAACATTTTTTGTCATATTGTACATTTACGTACTATTAGAAATTAATTAATTTTTATAATTCAAGCAGTAAATATAAGAAAAAGCTATATTTTAAGCAAATTATCAATTTATAAATTGCAAAAAACAGCCGTTTATAGTATAATGTTATGGATTGTTTAGGAGGTTACAATAATGAAACTTAAATATGTTGCACTTATGCTTGCTGCAGCACTTTCTTTCGGTACAATTATGACATCTTGTACTCCCAAGGAAGAGTCTCAGCAGGGCGTACTTACAAGCAGAGAAGTTGACTTTTCAAATATCGGCTTAAAATATACTACACCTGAAAGCTGGATGGAATATACAAAGTCCAATAACATTTATCCTTTTGCATACGAAGAGGACTACACTATAGCTAATATTAAATATAATTACATCACTCCTGAAGACTGGAAAACCCTTTCAAAGGCAGAAGACGGAGTTGTTATAGATGATTATCTCTACCCTATATGCGAAATTGTTGTAGTTCAGACAGACCAGGCTTCAAAGCTTAAATCTTCAGGATTATATACCACATTCTCATCCAGAGAGCTTATAAAGGAAAATAACGGCGTAAGCTACTATCTTTTCTACGATTACGTAGGCTCTGTAAGAAATATGACCGACGAAGATGTGGCAATATATGATGAGATATGCTCAGGCATAAGCGAGCTTGCCGATTCATTTATAGTTACTGATTTTGATGTAGATGCGTATGTTGAGTCAAAATACGCCGAGAAAAATACTATCTCTTTCTCAAGTGAAACCCTTGACGGAGAAGCCATTGACAGCAGTATTTTCGGAGATTATGACCTTACACTCTTCTATGTATGGGGAACATACATCTACCCTGATGTAGATAACTTAGCTGACATACAGAAGGCTTATGAACACGCAAAAGAGCTTGGAAATGTAAACGTTGTTGCCCTCTGCATTGACACACCTACATCTAAGCTTGATAACAGTGCTGAGTCCAAAGAACTTGTTGAAACAGCTAAAAAAGCCTTTGCAGATGCAGGTGCAGACTTTACCGTTATAAGACTTGACAGCAATCTTGCTTCATTTGTTCAGAACAATTTTGAAACAATACCTGCATTCACTATGGTTGATAAAAACGGTGTTGCAAGAGGCGGATACTATGAAGGCGTATACAGCGGAGATGATTACATCAAATTTATTGATGCCGCTTTAAACGAATATGTAACTCCGTCAGACACAACAACTACAGAAGCTGAATAAAAAAATTAAGTCCGCAGAAAAATCTGCGGACTTTTTGTATGCTCTAAAACTATATAAGCTGTTTTATTTATTTTCAATAATATAAGACTGCAGGCTCTTCTTACAGCCGTTTTTCTCATAAAATTCTTCCAATCCCGGCTGTGCGCCAAAATATAATAATGTAGGTGTATTTTCCTTGGCAAGGCTCAAAAGCCTGCTTCCTATTCCCCTTTTCTGATATTCAGGCAGGATAAACAATTCCGTTATAGTACCGAAATAATATCCGTCAGTAAGCAGCCTGATGCACCCTATAAGCTTATTTTCATCATACGCAGTAATGTTTATTGTTCTCTCAAGTGCTATTTTAGTTTTTTCATTGTCATAATCCCCCGGCCATATTTTATTAGCCAATGAAATAAAATCAGATGTTTTTAATTCTTTGTCATCAACTACATATCTCAAATGCCGTCCCCCCTCTAAATCCTGCTTTACGGATATAAAAACAGGGAGCATATCATAAATGACGGCTCCCCTTTTTTACTGGTTTAATCTTTGTATTATTTTATAAATCTACTCTGTAGATTTCGTCTTTTTCCTGGGGCACAAGCTCTTTTCTTATGCCGTTAAAGGTAACATATCTTCCGCTGTCCGTTACCCTGCCTATTACAGCAGCATTTATGCCCTCAGACTTTAATTTATCTACGAGCTTTTCTCCGTCAAAGGCAGTCATTATAAGAGTACCACTGGAAATGAGACGGAGATAATCTATTTTTGCAGCTTTGCATATCTCTTTAGTACATTCCAATACGGGTATCTCATCCGCATAGATTTCAACGCCTACTTTGGAACATTCGGCCACTTCCCAGACTGCTCCAAGTATACCGCCTTCTGTGGCATCGTGTGTTGCCGTAGCACCATATTCAGAAGCAATTATTCCCTCTTTTACAACACTTATTTTTGATGAAAGGGATTTAGCTTCATTAATTATATCTTCACTTAATATGGTCTTAAGCTTGTCCTCATAGTCTCCTGCTATTATGGATGTACCTTCAATGGCAGCCCATTTTGTCATAATTATGTGCTGGCCGCTCTTGGCCCCGCCAGAAGATATGAATTTCCTTCCCTTAGTCTTTGCTACGACCGTACCGTTTACAACCGGTTTATTGACGGCCTCGGTAACTTCGGTATGGCCGCCAAGGATTTCTATTCCTAATTCCCTTGCAGCTTTATATGCACCGTCAATTATCTCTTTCAGGTCTTCTTCACTGCTGCCGGCCGGAAGAAGTATCGTAAGCAGTATGCCTATGGGCTCAGCTCCGGCTGATGCCGCATCATTACAGTTTATATGAACCACAAGATATCCTGCGTTGCTTCCTGCCGCCGTTATCGGGTCAGTGGAAAGCACACATATTTCTCCTCCCGGGTCAACTGCCGAGCAGTCTTCTCCCGTTGAAGGACGTATCACTATATCTTCTCTTTTATTTATATTGTTATTTATCGGGTCAAGCACCAGTTTATTGAGTAAGTCTACAGGAACCTTTCCGATTTCAAGTTTACTGCCCATAACCATATCCCCTTGTTATCCGCCTATAACTACATCTGCTACACCGTTTGTATTATTATCAGCGCCTACGACGATATCGCCGTTTCCGGCTGAATTATTCTGGTTTACGTTATTACTGCTTCCTGTACCGTTATCTGCCGCACCGCCTGTATTGTTTGAAGGGGTTTCAGTAACTACAGGTGGATTTACTGTAGGCTGTGAAGGCTGCTGAGTATTTGTCTCAGGAGCAGTCGTGCCTGTCGAAGGTGTTTCAGCAGGAACTTCACCGATTACAGGAACATCTTCAACAACTGTTTCTCTGGGTTTTGTTCCAACCGTAACTTCATCTGCCGTAGCAACGTATGTTGATGATGAGAACCATTCCTTGCTTACAAGCTGGTCTCCTTCATATACAAGTTTATATGTGTCGATTTTAGCTCCGGTTTTTCCGTTATAGGTTACTACCCTTTCGTCTTCATACATATTAGGGTCTTCCGTTACCTTTGCCGCCGGTTTGCCTATGGTAGATACCCATACACTCTCGAATTCTACTCTATGTCCGGGGTCGTGTATCTCATATCCGTATATGTTGCAGACTACCTTGTTGTTTTCAAGATATGTCTCTATATATACAGGATGGTCTGTATCGTTTTTAAATCTGAGGTTTTTATATGTTCCGGCAACGGCTGCGTCTAAGCCGATGGGCACATATCCAACCATAAGTGAATGATTGTATCTCTCTACTATTTCAAGCTCAGCTAAAATAGCGGCATTATATATTGTAGTAGTTACCTGGCATACGCCGCCGCCAAGGGCTGATACTATTTTACCGTTTTCAATAACTCCGGCTGCTCTGTATCCGTTTTCGTATGTCTGAGGTCCAAGAGCCTCATTCATATCAAAAATATCTCCCGGCTGTAAAACTGTTCCGTTTATTTTTTCGCAGGCAACCCTAAGGTTTTCATTTCTGTTTTTATCATCATTTGAATATGATGTTGAATATGTTCCGATAAGAGTTTTTTCCTGCTCTGCTTTTTCTTCTTCTGTTAATTCAAATTCGACCGGCTCTAACTCTCCGTTTGACAGTGCATTTACAACCTTTTCGACAGTCTTGTCAATGTCAAAGCCTATTTTGTCTTCTCTTTCAGCATTAAATTCATCAGAAATTTTTATAAGCTGTTCTCTAAGGAGCACTGAATCACATTTATATGTTACCGCTATATCAACAGGATTTTCTTTAGCCTGCTGAGCTTCAGCAGCTCTTTCCTCTTCTGTGTCGCCTGTATGTCCTATTTCAAATGCCTTATTCAGCGCTGTTGTAAAATCAGCTTCGCCAAGTATATCTTCGAAAGAAACTGTCCAAGTATTTTCTTCATAGATTATATCTATGCCTAAAGCGCCGTTAAACTCCTCTTTAACCTTAGTTAAAGCTTCGTCCATCGTAAGGCCGCTTACGTCTATTCCTTCAACAGAAACGCCCTCGGAAAATACCAGTTCCTTCTCCTGCTCCTTATTGCCGCAGGATACAACGGACAATGACATAATGATTATAAGTGCCAGTGCACAAAATCTTTTAGAAATTTTAAATAAACTTACCATAATATTTGACCTCTGCAATTCTATATTTATAAATAGTATAATTTCAACAATTGCATTAATAGTATCACAAATTATTTTTGGGTACAAGCACATTTTAGATACTTAAAACAACTGTAAAAGAAATGTAATAATACCCATTATTATCTCCATTTTATAAAATCAAAACTACCCGCTTAGCGGGTAGTTTGCTCTGCCCTATAAGGGCATGATAC
>ERZ791934.2182-NODE-2182-length-13687-cov-3.407130_pt1 | contig 13687 bp, 8 predicted proteins | sample MGYA00510125_ERZ791934 | MGnify/ENA primary metagenome ERZ791934 (study PRJEB30046, sample SAMN00993240) | human gut metagenome | study: EMG produced TPA metagenomics assembly of the A metagenome-wide association study of gut microbiota in type 2...
TCTTCCGATCTCCTGACGGGGGCCTTTCTTGTCTTATTGTTTAATAGTTGCACCAAAGATCCGGTGATTCCCGAAGACGAAACAAAAAACAAGTTGCATGAAGACCCGGCCAAAGTAACGGTCCGGCTGGTAGAATGCCACCTGCATGCCGACTGGAACGAGATACAGACCAACGGTGGTCCGCATCAGAATCCCGAATCTCCTGCCCGACATATAAAAAGAATACAGGACATTACCTATGAACTGAAGGCCGGACAAGGCTGGACACTGGCAGAAGGTAGCCAGAAGAAGTTCTATGTACAGAAAAACGGGGAATATAAAAATCAAGGACGCTTTACGCCTGCTCCCGTTTATCTGATGTTTATCTATTACTACAATGCCAAAGGCGAACTGATGAATAACCAGTTTGTGGAAAACGGGCAAGAGAACATACACCAGCACTTCTTCACACCGGAAAATATAAAGCCAACCTTCGACGGACAGATAGAAGCTGACGACAACGATCCACAGAAGCTGATAGACTATCTCTATGTAGACACTACCCCCTGGGATAAGACCTATCACAGCGGAGAGGCCGAAATCACGGGACGGGACAATCCGGTAGGGTTAAAAGGAATTATCCGTTTCTTGAAAGACCGCAAAGAGTTCGATCTAAAAGTCCGGCTGTATCACGGTTACGAATCCAAAAAAAATCCGCAGACCGGTACTTTCGATCCTTTCTACAAACCTTCCGGGGTATTGATACAACGGGGAACATGGGATATTAACCTGAATCTGCCGGTCGTTGTATTCTGGAGTCGGGAAGAATTTATCGATATAGATGAAGAAGCAAACTTAGAGAAAGTGGGCGAAGACAGTCTCGACGAGGGCAGCAACCGTACCGTACACTCCATCATGGAAACTTTCAACCTGACTTGGAAAGAAGCTCTGGAAGAATTCATAACCTATACCTATAAGGCCGGAGATGCCGAAGGAGGAGCTATCTGGCTGTAATCTCGTCCCAATAGAAACTACACATTGGTACGACTGATTCAGAATATCGCAAGTGATGTCCTGAGGCAACTCTACCGGACTATGAAGTGAAACCTAATCGGTTATAAAAAGCCGACGGCAACGTATTTCTTCTTTATGAAGAATGATACGTTCCGTCGGCTTATTATCTTTATTATCAACGGTGAGTTTAGTTACAAGTCATATCTTCGGTGTACAGATTGTCATTCATACGCCGGGTCCTGTTTCAATACACCGCCCGCTTTATCTATTTCGGACTGTGGAATCGGGAAAAATTCAAATGCAGGTTTATACACCTTGATGTATCCCGGATAAGCAGGATCTTCTACCCCGTTCACCCGTTTATCCATCAACTTCCATCGTTTCAACTGGAAGTAACGCAGCCCTTCAAAACAAGTTTCAATACGCCATTCGTTCCGGATACGTTCACGAAGATCGTCTTGTGAGATACCGGCTTCGATGGCCGGTTGTCCCGAACGTGTCCTTACTTCATTAATAGCATTCAAGGCTGTTGTGGTAGCTCCGTGTGCTTCGTTTTCGGCTTCGGCTATCATCAACAATACATGAGCGTAACGCAGTACAACGATATCTGCATCCGAAACAGTACTGTATCCGGGTGTCACATCCGTAGGTTGGACATATTTGAGAGCGCTGAAACCGGTAGGTCCTTTATTATTTGATTCGTTCACCTGAACCTCTTCGTCTTTAAACCCGTCATCGACAAAATTGGCCATCATAGAATGGTTGACAGACTCGTACAGACGACGGTCTCTGTTCATAAACATTTTAGCACGTTCCGCTTTCTTCAGGGCATCGTCATTACCATATAAAATACTTTCGTCAGGACGTACCGTCAAAGGAGATTCTCCCCATGGCTTTCCATCCGTACATTCAAATGCGTCCACCATATTGCGGGTGGGGTCCAGAACCGCCCAGGCGCCATAATACAAATCCATAGAATGAGTCAGGTTCGGACGCAGGAAGCGAACGGAAAACATGATCTCCGGTGATGCCAATTGCTTTTCGGAGATAAAATTGTCACGCACACGCGCAGCCAAACTATAACCTTTGATACTCTGCAACAGAGTCAGTACTTCTTCCATCTTGGAAGAAATAGCCTTTCCATTGCTATCGTAAGCATCGAATAGCAGGATTCTCGCTTTCAGAGCCTTGACAGCCGAAACAGTGAACCGACCGGAAGTTTGTGAATCGGAATACAACTTATCGGGCAATTCACTGATGGCTTCGTCATAGTCGGTCATTACACGATTCAACACTTCTGCGCGGGTAGCCTTAGGTTGATACATCGTATTCAGATCGAGAGACTGAGTCACTACAGGCACCTCTTTATAACACTGATACAACCATGAATAAAAATAGCCGCGCAATGCTTTACACTGTGCAAGCATAAACTTTTTTTCATCCGCACTGATATCCGATCCGGTATACTGATCGAGTTGTTCCATCAAGATATGTACACGGGCAATGCCTTTATAGCAATTGCCGTAAATATCGGTAACGAACCCACCTTGATTGGGAGTAAGATCTCCCTGGGCAATCGTCTTGGCCCAACCATACGTACCTTCGCTATGTTGTACGATCGCATTATCCGTCAATCCGTCCAGACAAGGCATAATCTGAGAAAATACGCCGGAGTACATGACCGAATAAGTTCCGGCCAAAGCCGATTCAAAGTCACTCTTTTTCTGCCAGAATACGCTTTGCGAAGGGCTTGACGGAGGATCTTTCTGAAGAAAGTCTTCACACGAGGTGGCACCGAAAAGTAATGTGGCAGCTAACAATATATGAATATTCTTTTTCATTGCATGTCCTAATTAAAATTCAACATTTAAACCAAACGAATAGATTCTGTTTTGTGGATAGATGGCATCTCTTCCATCCCCGTTACGTTCTGGGTCGAGTCCTTTGTACGGAGTCAGAGTCAACAGATTATCACCGGAGAAGTAGATACGCACTTTAGAGATATTCGCCTTTTCGGTCCATACCCGAGGCAGCGTATAGCCCAAAGTCAGATTCTTCAGGCGGAAGAAAGAGGCATCCTTCAAGTAATAGCTGTTGGGACGTGTATTCTTGCCTCCACCCATATCCTGCCAATAGAGTTTAGGATGCTTAGCACCATAAGGATTCTCTTCTGTCCACATGTGTTTAATGTAGTCCTTGTTGGGAGATGATCCTTGCATAAAGGGCTGTACTCCCCAGTCAGTAGTATAATATTTTTTATCAGCTACCCCTTGACCGATCAGCGACAGGTCAAAACCTTTCCATGTCGCACTGGCATTGATACCATATTCGAAACCCGGAAAACGTCCTGAGAAAGTACGGCGGTCATAGTTATCAATCACTCCGTCCGGTTTTCCATCAGGTCCACTGATATCTTTGTACTTCAGATCACCCGGCTGTGTGTTATCATTAAATTGCTTTGGTGATGCATTGATCTCAGCCTGATCTGCAAATACACCGATACACTCCAACATATAATACTCATCATAAGGTAATCCCTCACGTTTGATGCTGTAACTTCCGATTTCTTCTGCACCAAATTCAGTCAGCTTGTTGCGCGAACGGTCAAAATAAACCCCTGCATTGTAGCGGAATCCCCTGAATGTACCTCCCTTCACCATATTGGCATAGTTTAAGGCAACCTCTATACCTTTATTCTCCACCGAACCATTATTCACCGTCGGAGCAGAAAGTCCGAGTAAACTCGACACCTGTGAAGAACGCAATATGTCATCAGTAGTCTTTTTATACCAATCGAAAGTTACGCTCAAGCCATCGAACACCTGCAGGTCGAAACCGATATCGGTAATAGTAGTGGTCTCCCACTTAATGTTACGGTTGGCATAAGCTGTCTGCTGATATCCGATAATAACACCATCCGAAGTTTTGGTAAACGGATAGTCATCCACACCCGAAATCATAGCTTGATAGGGATAAAGTCCGATATTCTGGTTACCCAACTGTCCCCATGAACCTCTCAACTTGAAATTGTTCAGCCAATTAAGATTCAAATTTTTAATAAACTCTTCTTCTGTGGCACGCCAAGCGACTGAGAATGATGGAAATACTCCCCAACGATTTTCATCGGAGATGCGTGAAGTTCCGTCGTATCTCATATTGGCTTCAAACAGATAACGCTCTTTAAAATCGTAGTTAAAACGTCCGAACAAGGACTGAATAGCCCACTCTTCTTCACCTCCACTGTTACTCCAGTCGGCTGTCCCTCCGGCATTGAGTACCGGCAAGTCAAATGCAAAGTCTTTACGATAGGCATTGAGCGTTTCATATTTCTCCGACTCCTGATTGTAACCTACCATCAAAGAGAAATTATGTGCATTATCCACTAACGACAAATCATATTTCAGATAACTATAAAGGTTGGTGTAGAAACGGCGGCCATCGCCTACACTTAATCCCAATCCGCCTTTATCGAGTTCGGACGATCTCTCGCCGGTATGGTAATCGTAAGTATAAGTCGTGCTTCCTCGCCAGTCTTTACTTTTGTTAGACTGAAGGCGGGCAGCTCCTTTAGTATACCACGTCAAGCCTTTAGCCAGATTGATCTCTAACCACAGCTGAGCATTTATATCAAAATTATTATCACGCTTCATGGCGTTATCTCCGATAATGGCAGGCATGTTTTTGTTATGACTTTCGAAGGAATAAGCGGAACTTGTCCAGCGGCGAATACCTGTTCCGTCATCCGGTAACCAAGGCATATAGGTCGGTGCCTGCGAAAGCGTAGAGAGGAAAGCATCATTCTGTCCCTGGCGAGGCTGCTCTGTTTCACCATACATCAAGTTGGCATAAGTTCCCACCTTTATAAAATTAGTAATACGCGCAGTAAGGTCGATTGTGGCATTGTATTTTCTATATTTAAATCCACGCATAGTACCCGGCTGATCGACAAAATTCAAAGCTACATTGTAGGTAGTCTTCTCCGTGCTACCGGCCATCGAGAGATTATGTGTCTGCACTACAGCTGTACGGAACATATAGTCCTGCCAGTCAAAGTTAGGATATTGGGGGTCCCCGACATTATTCCGATAAAGATTAATCTGGTCTTGAGTGTATTGTTTACCGGTTCCGGAGTTCTTCCAGGCCAGATTCGCTAGCTCCATATATTCCACAGAATTGATGACACGATCATATAACTTGGTGGGTGTGTGCAAACCTACATTTCCATGATAACTAATGTGCACCTTATCTCCTACCGCACCTTGCTTGGTAGTTACCAGGATAACCCCGTTGGCAGCTCTCGCTCCATAAATAGCAGCCGAAGCTGCATCCTTTAACACAGAAACACTCTCGATCACGCTGGGATCAAGATTTGTCATACTACCCGGTACACCATTGATCAGGATCAAAGGATCCGACCCGGCGGAAGAGAAAGTCCCCTGGCCACGGATACGAAAAGAGGTTCCTTCCCCACCTGGCTGTCCAAGTCCCTGATTGACATGAAGTCCCGGAATCTGCCCTTGCAGCAGGATAGCAGCATTGGCAACCGGACGTTTTGAAATATCGTCACCCGTCACAGCAGACACAGATCCGGTCAGATTGACTTTCTTTTGAGTACCGAAACCCACTACGACAACTTCATCCAACTTCTGGGCATCTTCTTTAAGAACAATGTTCATTGGTTCTCTCTGGGCTTTGATACTCTGTGTTTTATAGCCAATATAGGAAATTTCCAAAATGCTCCCTTCCGGAACATCCAAAGAGAACCGACCGTTCAGATCTGTGATGTTTCCTAAAGTAGTTCCTTTTACCAATACGGATACACCGATAAGAGGTTCGCCAGCTTCATCAGTAACTACGCCGCTGACTTTTAGATTTTGTTGTTGCATAATGGTAACCGCATCCTGTTTGAGCCCATCGGCCACGGCAAACTGAGGAGAAATACATAATAGCAGTAGACTGGCACCTGCTATTTTGAGACAATTCATTTCACGAGTCTTGATTAAACTCGGAAACAGGTTAGTTCTTTTTGTCATACATTAAATTTTTCGGTTAAACATAAAAATAAGGAATGTTCTATCCGGAAGATTTATAAAATCCGGAATTTGTTTTTAGTCGTTTTTCTAAGTCTTCATAAGCTTTCTGATTTTGATTATTAGTATTTTGTCAATATTAGAACTTTACTGAACTATGCTGATACTCCATTCCGAAAGCAATCCATTGGGGAGTAGTCCTTTCAGGACTTGGAAAAACACAACTTTCATACAATTTGGTAAGATAAAAGCGGAAAAAGTATTGATTTCCTTCGGTACCGTACGCAATATTTATACTTGTTTGTACCCTAATTCTACCTAATAGAGATATAACATATTGATTAAACGCAACTTATACCAGTTAAACAGGAAAATAGAAGGCTGTTTAGATTTACTTCAAATGACTAATTAGCTTGAAGACATTGAAATTTATTAAAAAAAAGATTCGTATTTTGCATTTTATTAAATCTTATTCTTATCTTTGCCGCATAACATCTGCCAAAGACTTAATAGATGTGAATTATTTGTTAGCCTTAAAAGCTCCGAAATGTACTTTCTATGCTGTGGATATAGTTCTGAAAGAACTTAATCAATTAACAACACACAAGAGGCCTCCATTCTGTACTACCTATTTTATACTAATTGACGTCCAATGCCTTATTTAATCAAGAAAATAAGTGCCCCACTACCCAACATCATTATCTGATATTAGTATATCATTATTTATTTGAAATATTATAAATGAATAAGCTACATTTATCCGATTTAATCCGGAATATCGGTCTGGTTTATATATTACCAAACCAGAAAGAAAGTCTCGGCAATGTAGATAAAAAAACTGTTTTTGCCATCAATAATTTCCGGATAGCAAAAACAGTTTATCTTTTTAAAGAGCTGGTATAGGATTATTTATTGAAATAGCCTACATACCAGTCATAGAATTTTTGAATCCCTTCTTCTATAGAAGTAGAGGGTTTATAGCCAAAGTCCTTTTCCAATCGGCCCGTATCGGCATAAGTACATACCACATCTCCCGGTTGCATACCCATCATCTGTTTAATGGCTGTCTTAGCTGCTGTTTTTTCAATAACAGAAATGAAATCCATCAGCTCTACCGGTGCAGAATTACCAATATTATAAATATAGAAAGGAATGGGATCGGCAGAAGGATGAGCAATGATCTTCATCAGACCTGCAATGATATCATCGATATATGTAAAATCACGACGCATTTGCCCGTTATTGAATACTTTAATGGGGTCGCCATTTAATATTGCCTTCATAAACAGACAAGGAGCCATATCCGGACGCCCCCAAGGACCATATACTGTAAAGAAACGCACACCGGTAGTAGGTATACTATAAAGTTTGCTATAAGCATGCGCCATCAGTTCATTCGACTTTTTTGTTGCTGCATACAAACTCACCGGAGAGTCTGCCTTATCTGTTTCAGCATAAGGCACTTTATCATTCAGTCCATAAATGCTGCTTGAACTTGCATAAACCAAATGATTTACCGGATAATGCCGACAACATTCCAACAGATTTAAGAAACCTACAATATTCGATTCAATATATGCATAAGGATTTTCAATCGAATAGCGAACACCGGCCTGAGCAGCCAAATTCACCACAATATCAAAATGTTCGTCTTTAAACAAGTTGGTCAATCCTTCACGATCTGTCAAATCCATCTTGATAAAGCGATAGGAAGGATATTTAGCACTCGGCAACAATATGTCTTTCTCGATCGATTCTTTAGTTATACCGGTATCAGCTAAACGATCATATTTCAACTGTACATCATAATAAGAGTTGATGTTATCCAACCCCACAACTTCACAACCTTGTGCTACCAATGCTTTTACCGTATAAGAGCCAATAAAACCTGCGGCTCCTGTTACTAATGCTTTCATGATTCAATTTAGTTTAGAGTACCATTACAGAAAAACGACCTATAACGTAATGTTCTTTACCATTAACAAACTCTTCCAGTTTCTTGTTCGAACGTATTTTTTTGTTCGAAATCATCAAAATGGTATTCTGATATTTATTATCCAAGACTTCTTCTTCTGTCACTTCTTTCACTCTTTCATGCAGATACACATCCATATTTTCAGAACGACGTACATTCAGGACACAATAACCGGATACGTTTTTCTCCTTAGAAAGTTCCACTGCTTTCCGGCATAACTCGGAATAACCCAACTCACCATTAATAGCCGGTACATCCCAACCTCCCACAAAGACAGCACAAAACAATCCGAGGGCAAGCACATTAATAGTCTTGTTCAACGATTTCTTCCGATAAAGAAAATACAGAGCCGTACCACCACTGACAGTCAATATTCCACCGGCTACATAAAAAAGCTTCTGTCCCAGGAATTCAGTACCCGGCATTCGTCCCAGCACAATAAGAGCCGGCAGCCCTGCCACGAATACGACGGCAGGAAGAAGCAACGTCAACGCCAACCATTGATTCCAGCGGAAATGAGATAACAAAAGTACAGCCAAATAAACAAAAAATGGGAAAGTCGGTGCCAAATAGACAGCCAGTTTACCACTGAAACAAGATAACATCAGTAACGTAGTGAGAATTATGACCATAAAGAAACGCTCCATATCAGAACGAATCAGTCGGCGACAAGCCCCGGCAATAATTATACCGACCAGAAACAGAGCCCACGGAGCTAACGAATACCAAACAGAAATAAAATAATAATAAAACGGAGCACTATGATCGAACGCATTGACAGCACGCCCCACTGTTTGACGGAATAACAAATCATGCAGATAAGTTAATCCCCCCTCTTCCCAACAAACACCACCAAACCAAATGAAACATCCGAGCAATAATACAGCGAACGTTTTCCATCCCCAATAACGTCCAAAGGTCTTCACACGTCCGGTAATCAGCAAAAAAATGAAAGTAGACACCAATGGTACCAGTATCCCCACAGGCCCTTTGGAGAAAACTGCCATAAAAATATAAAAAGGAAACAGAAACTGATTCCAGTTCTTACTGCCTTGCCCTTTCAGCATCTGATAAAAAGTACGAAGAGCAAGCACAATAAACATACACATCAACATATCCATGCGCAATACAACAGCCAACCCTAAAAAGAGTCCACAACTCATCAACATTAATTGAGCCGATAAACGGTTAGCTACAGAGACTTCACGTTCCACCCACCGGTCCATTACCAACATGATCACTAAAGCCGGAATAAAAGAGAAGAGTGAAGCAAACCACATGGCATGATTGCCTAACAACCACTTGCCCAACATCAGAATCCAGAAATACAAAGGAGGCTTGTCAGCATACTGAATACCATGATTAGTGAACGTAAAAATATCACCATTACGCAGTGCTTCGTCAACAATACTCAAGTAACGTAACTCGTTGGAGGGAGTGTAGTCACGGAAAATCAACACCGGCAGTACAGCCAGCAATAATAAAAACGGAAGAAATTTACTTTTCATAGGCAACTGATTGCTTGGAGCTTTTACGTCCAATCATCAGATTGCGAAAATAGGCAACGAATCCGACGGATTGACCCAAAATCAACACAGGATCAAGACGGAATACACCGTATGCCACAATAACCGATGAACCGACCAGGCTGATAATCCAGAAGCCGGCAGGCAGTAAAGACTCTTTATGATGGAATGAATAAGCCCATTGATATACAAAGCGGAGAGTGAAAATAATTTGCCCCATTGAACCGAAAATCAATAGCCAAAGAGGTACCTCTTCATTGCGGAAAAAACTATCGATAAAATGTTGCGCATCATGCAACATAAAAGCTGCCGCAATTACCGGTGTAATCACTAACAAGGTTTTCAGTGCTCCGTGAAGCTTATTCCAAATACCTTTCTCGTTCAGATTCCACAAATAGATATAATAGGAAATAAACTGTCCGAAGATAATAGAAAAATCATCACGCAACCATCCATAAATACACAACAAATAAGATCCGGCAATACTCAATATCCAGAATATGGAAGGAGACACTACCTTCTTTGCCTTTTCCGATAATATCCATTGAAATATGATGCGAGCTGAAAAAAAAGCCTGCGCTAAAAAACCGATTACATAGATAAAGCCGCTCCCCTTCACAAATTTACGCTATTAAGTTATTGTCACCGATACGATAGTTAATATATCTCTTTTTCATCCAACGATAGGCAAAGCAATCAAGAAAAGGAGAAACCAACCGGTTCCACAAATGATATTTGGATGTACCTGCTACACGAGGAAAATGGCGAACCGGGATTTGCTTGACTTTAGCATCTTGCAACAAGATCAATGCCGGAAGAAAACGATGCATACCCGTAAAGAACGGAATACGTTTGGCATAGGCTGTATGCAAAACCTTCAGAGGACAACCGGTATCCTGCACACCGTCATTAGTCATCATTCTTCTGAAACCATTGGCAATCTTCGATTGCAGATTCTTGAAAAAAGAATCTTTACGATTGGCACGGATTCCCATCACCAGCTGATAATCAGCAATATCTTTCAGCAACAGATTGAAATCTTCGGGAGTAGTCTGAAGGTCGGCATCCATATACCCTACATATACCGACTCTGTATAGTCGATACCTGCTTTCATAGCAGCACTTAATCCGGAATTTTTTGCTAAATCCATATAAAAGAAATCCTTGTTACGTGCGCATACCTCCATAATACGCTGCTTACTGTTGTCATGCGAACCGTCATTCACAAACAACACACAGGCCGTACAAATAGATTTGGGTAAAAACTCTCCCAATTTCTGTTCCAAAGAGTAGATATTGTCTTCTTCGTTGTATACAGGAACAACGATAGTCAGTTGATAATTGATCGTTTTATTCATTGCCTCATTGTAAATATCCCGCAAAAGTACAAAAAATATGAAATAAAATAGGATTATTGAAACAACAATCCAAATCTAATTTATGTTTTTATAGCACAAAAAGAAAAAAAGGAACCGGATTATAACATTCATACAGAATTAGAATATAAGAAGAATGCCGAAGAAAGATAAGATTTTCTCCGGCATTATTATCTGTTTTATAAATCTGAAAACTAAATCATGCTTTCCGGATGTAATCAACAATCCATGCCCCTACTTCTTTCGTACCAAATTTTTCACCACCTTCCACTTGAATCTCGGGTGTACGTACATTAGCATCCAAAGAAGCATCAACTGCTTTGCGGATCAACGCACCTTCAGCTTTACAATCGAAGTATTCGAACAGCATGGCCACCGAAAGAATTTGCGCCAGCGGATTAGCGATATTCAAGCCTTTTGCTTGCGGCCACGAACCGTGAATCGGCTCGAACACCGGAGTACTCTCACCTGTAGAAGCAGACGGAAGCAACCCCATAGAGCCACTGATGACAGACCCTTCATCGGTAAGAATATCACCAAAGGTATTCTCCGTCACCATCACATCAAAAAATTTAGGCTCCTGAATCATCTTCATCGCAGCATTATCCACAAACATATAATCAGTGGTCACCTCCGGATACTGCGGCGCCATTTCTTGTGCAATCTGCCTCCATAGACGACTGGAAGCAAGCACATTAGCTTTATCTACAACAGTCAAGTGCTTACGACGCTTCATAGCATATTCGAAACCGACTTTCAAGATACGTTCTATCTCAGGACGTGTATACATATTCGTGTCGTATGCTTTGTCATTATCCTGATATTTTTCACCAAAATACATACCTCCGGTCAATTCGCGAATACACAGAAAATCGGCTCCTTCTACTAACTCTGCACGAAGAGGAGACTTGTGCACCAAACACTTAAATGTTTGGACAGGACGGATATTGGCAAATAAGCCGAGTTTTTTACGCATAGCCAGTAGCCCCTGCTCCGGACGCACCTTGGCAGTCGGGTCATTGTCAAACTTAGGATCACCTACGGCCGAAAAAATAACTGCATCGGCATTCTTACAAACCCGGTAAGTTTCTTCCGGAAAAGGATCGCCTACTTTATCAATGGCATCCGCACCGCAAATGGCATATTCATAGTTTACTTTATGTCCAAACTTCTCACAGACGGCACTCATTACCTCCACACCTTGTATAGAGATTTCCGGCCCGATACCGTCACCGGCTAATACAGCAATTTTAAAATCCATATTATTCAATAATTAATATTCTTCTATTATATTCAGCATTTTTATGGTAGCTTTAATAGCAGCCTCTGTCTGGTCAGCATCCAACCCGCGGGTACGGAACACCTTTTCACCAAAACTCCAGGTGATAACGGTTTGCACAAAAGCATCTGTTCGCCCTCCGGGAGGGATACTTACAGCATAGTTGATCAGCATAGGGAACTTACGTCCCAAAGTCACTTTATAAATCTTACGCAGAGCACGTACAAAAGCATCATACTGTCCATCGCCGGAAGAACTTTCTTCGTAAACCTGACCGTCGATTTCGATACTCAGCGTTGCCATCGGTTTCAATCCGTGTGCTAAAGTGACAAAGTAGCTTTTCAACTTCACTTTATTACTCATGCCATCATGCTTCAGCACGTCAGAGATGATATAAGGTAAATCCTCCTGAGTAACCAACTCTTTCTTATCACCCAGTTCAATGATCCGCTCCGTAACTTTTTTCATGGACTCTTCGTCCAACTCGAGTCCCAGGCTTTCAAGATTCTTACGAATATTGGCCTTACCGGAAGTTTTCCCCAAAGCGTATTCGCGCACACGTCCGAACCGCTCGGGAAGCAAATCATTGCAATAGAGATTACTTTTATTATCTCCGTCGGCATGTACTCCGGCCACTTGCGTAAAAACATTCTCACCGACAATCGGCTTGTTGGCTGGTATCACAATACCCGAATACGATTCGACCACGCGACTTACATCATTCAGCCGACTCTCGTCTATATTGGTAATAGCGTTGAAATGATCCTTCAAAATAGCTTGTACGCTTGCTAAAGGTGCATTACCGGCTCGTTCGCCCAAACCATTGATCGTCGTATGCAGTCCTTTGACACCACTTAGCACGGCAGCAAGTACATTACTTACAGCCAGATCGTAATCATTGTGTGCATGGAAGTCAAAATGGGTATCAGGATAACGTTTCTTCATCTTCCGCATAAACTCAATCACTTGAAGCGGATTCAGTATTCCTAATGTATCGGGTAGCATGAATCGTTTAATGGTAGTCTCTTTCAATGCGTCCACAATCCGGAATACATATTCGGGAGAATCCTTCATACCGTTACTCCAGTCTTCCAAATACACGTTGACTTCAATATCGAGTTCGTTAGCATAATCTACCACGGCAAGAATGTCTTCGATATGCTTTTCCGGTGTTTTCTTTAACTGACAAGTACAATGTTTCAGCGAACCTTTACACAGCAAATTAATAACACGACATCCCGTAGCATGAATCCAATCCAGTGAAGTATGTCCGTCGACAAATCCCAGTACCTCTACTTTTTGTAGCAGATTTCTGCGGGCGGCCCAGTCACATATCATCTTTACTGCATCAAATTCTCCGTCGGACACACGTGCCGAAGCCACCTCCACACGATCTACTTTCAACTCTTCCAGCAGAAGTCGGGCAATCATTAGTTTTTCATGGGGCACAAACGATACTCCGCTGGTTTGTTCACCATCGCGGAGTGTTGTGTCCATGATTTCTATTT
>ERZ791934.2184-NODE-2184-length-13670-cov-3.845465_pt1 | contig 13670 bp, 12 predicted proteins | sample MGYA00510125_ERZ791934 | MGnify/ENA primary metagenome ERZ791934 (study PRJEB30046, sample SAMN00993240) | human gut metagenome | study: EMG produced TPA metagenomics assembly of the A metagenome-wide association study of gut microbiota in type 2...
TGCTTCTCCCAGCAGTTCTCCATGCTGTAAAGCATTTACCAAAACCAGAAATCTTTCCTTTAATCGCTGTGCAACAGAGAGATATTTTTCCTTTTCCAGCAGCGTACAAATTTCCTGAAAGTCTTTCATAGAGAGATTTTGGCCGTACATTTGTCGGGCAGCATCCGGCAGTTTATGGGCTTCATCAATCACCAAAGCCTGGTACTCATTGAGCAGGGGATGGATGTCCTGCTGCCGATGGGCAGCATCTGCCAGCAAATAATTATGGTTGCAGATCTGAAAAAAGTTTTCCGGATCCTGTGCTCCCTTTAGATACTGATGATACCGGCACATGTCCCTTTGAGAACAGTTTTGTGGACACACTTTCGGCACACATACCTGTCGTCTATCAAATCCACTTAATCCGATTACATCATCTAAATCATAGTAGGTTTGAAGGGAAAGAAGAGCTTCCAGCTGTTCTTCATTTTTCTTTTTGTCTTTGATTGCCTTTATCCGTTGATCTAATCGCTCATCGCAGACAAAACGCTCTTTTCCCTTTCGGACAATTGCCCTAATTGGCTTTTCAATTACATGGTTTTCCAGTAAAACACGGGATAAAAAGGGGAGATATTCCCCTATAATCGCTTTTTGCAACGCCACACTGGAGGTGGAGATCACCACCGGTCGGGTATTGACAGGTACAAACTTTTTCAGTAACACACAGGCTGTCAGGTAGGCATAAGTTTTTCCGATTCCCACTCCGGCATCACACAGGGCAGTACAGTTTTGCAGCAGGCTTTCCAGCATAACATGACAGAGTGTGAGCTGCTCTTCCCGGACAGTCAGACCATTCTGCGGCAGAAAAGTTCGGAAAATCCGTTCCGCTTCCTGGTGTGCCTGTTCTTTTCGGCTGTTTATCATTTGGACATTCTCCTCGTATAGGTTGACAGCAAACTAATGCGGCGCAGAAAATCTGCGCCGCACGGGTTCGCCGTCAACGACGACAATCTGAATTTTGTTAAAGTAATTTTGCTGTACCGTATTTGCTGCCCGCTCCCCCGGCATTACGGGAACCATGCAGGCAGGCTTGCAGTTTACAAGCCGTTCACTGACTCTCTAAGGGTCTTGCTGATTACAACCCAAGGTCGGCCGGCCCATCTGACGTGTGGGCAAACGATACTGTGTATCATAATCCCCCTCCCAAGGTCGTGGCAAAAAGGGAAACTACTCCCTCTTTCCGGTCAAAAGGTATCGCTCGAAGCCAACAGCACCAGCTATCGTCAACAGCTGGTGTGCGGCTTGTCATGGCGCTTTTTCCGTGTCGCTCGCTCAGGCGAGAACGTACCTGCATGGCTGGTATTCATTTTTCAAGCTTCTGATGAACGGTTCTTTATTTGCCGTTCATTCTATAGCCCTGAAAAAAGGGCGCTCCGTGACAACAAATTCAAAAAATCATAATTTCTTTTTAAGACGACAAATTCGTTGCCGCACAGTACTTTCTGTTAATCCTGTTCTTTCAGCAATCTCTATACTGGTAAATCCTTGAATCTTATACAGGACAATTTGCAAGGTGAGCTTGTCCTCTCTGGAAAGGATACGGAGTAGTTCTGGGGCTTCGATACTCTCCAAAAGAGACTCGATATCTTCGACAGGCAGTTCCAAATTCTGTGCGGAGATCCATTCTACATAGGGTGACCATTCTACTCGCCGTTGTAGATACTGGCGTTCCTTGTTGAACTGTGCCCAATCATATGTATGCAGGCGTTGAATTGTTTCTTCGTTCACACCCAGTTCTCTCAGTTTCTTTTCTTCCCTTTCTTTCCATTTGAGCCACTGTTTTTCCGCTTTGGCCTTGTTGTATGCCATTTTTATTTTCCTCCGATCAATCTGAAATTTTCAAAATTCAGATTGTCGCAGGAGGCGTGCGGATGTTTGGAATCGGTGTTTTCAATATTCAACTAAAAAAAACACATAGACCTACCTGCCGATAGATCTATGTGGTTATTCTGAGTTTAAAAAATATTCTACATTTTGCTATTACACATATTTAGAGGACTTCTATGATCTACAAGTTTGGATTTATAAAGTATATTGGTGCAGTAAGTTTAAAATTGATGTCTGTATACTATACATGGAAGTTGTAAAAGACCAGTCAAAATGATGCCATATCCTATAGATATAGCCCATCGTTCCATTTTAACGATTAAAAGCAAAATGTAAATCAAAACAAAAAATGTCAAGATTACTCTACAAAATTTTCGGAATACTTTCTTTTCTTTTGAAGACAATCGTCTTTCTTCTGAATCAATAGGACTCATTTTGAAAATAAAAGCCGCCAAAAACATCACAATACTTGAAAAGAAAACTATATTTTGATTTAGAGTAAGATTTATTCCTAACAAAAGAAGAGAAAGCAACAATATTGAACTGATAGTACAAATGATAGGCGATTTTAAATGGAATCCTCCACTAAACTTTCGAATAAACATAAATGGAAGAATCATTAAAATCCCTTCTAACATCATATTTAAAATTGAACCAATACATATAACAACAATTAAGGGAAACGAAGAAAACAAAAAACTATAAATTGCAAACTCATAAAGTTCCTCTTTCTCAGTAGAAATGGCTCCTAATTTGAGGAGCCATTTCACTAGCAACTTTGAAATGTATTTCATTGTTTATCAAACTTACTATAGGATTTAAGCTGATCTGGTACTTTCGGTTGATGAATAATTCCGCAGGAAGTTGTGTTTGCGCAGACAAAAAGAACCAGACCCAAAAATGCTGTAAATATACTAGCAAGCTTTAAATAGACGAAATTGGCTTTTGTCATAATTATCACTCCTGTTTTTAAATATTTTGATAAAATAAGTATAACATGGATTTGGGGAATTTTCGATACTTAAAACACCAAATGACAATTTTACGCATAATACGTCGAAAAACCTTAAAATAAAGTTTTTTATTTATTTAATAAGGAATAATTCCTTAAATTTTAGCAATAATTTATGTATTTCAGAATAATTCCTTAATACATTGTCAACAAGTCAAATTACATCTGATATGATAAATTCGGTGATGTTATTATGGAATATATATCCAAAGATGTTGGTCGTCGTATTGCTTCCCGAAGACGACAAAAAAACATACGACAAAATCAGCTTGCAGAAAAAATCGGAATATCAAACAATCATTTATGCGAAATAGAACGCGGAAATCATAATCCTAGTATTGATTTATTTGTACGAATCTGCGATGCTTTGGACGCCACCCCTGATTATTTCTTGTTAGGGAATATGCATCTTCATCAGGTTCCCAAACGAGTTACGGAAGCTTTAGAGTTGTGTCATGAAGAAGACATCCAGATGATTATGGCTATCATTGAGCATTTAATCTCTATCCGTACACAAGAAAGTGATAGAAAACTACCATGAAATATGGTACAATAATACAAAATAAATGATAATGCTATTCTATTATGGGGACTAAAGGGTAGTGGTGAGTTGTGAAAATCATAATCTGTGATGATGATATAAAAATCATTGATCAGTTACGTGGATTGGTGTGTGAATTTTTTGAAAAAAACAAACAGACTCCAGTTGAAATACGTACATTTTTAAGTGCAGATGAATTAATCGAAGAAAATATTTCAGCCGATATTGTTTTTCTTGATGTTGAAATGCCAGGGAAAAGCGGTATTACTGCAGGCGCAGTGCTTATGCAGCGAAATCCAGATACCAAAGTTTTTATTGTTACCTCCTATCCTGATTATTTGGATGAGGCTATGCGGTTTCATGTGTTTCGGTATTTGTCTAAGCCTGTTGATAAAAATCGTTTATTCCGTAATCTTGGACACGCTCTGTTTCAGTATAATACAGAAATTTCAAAAATAACTATCGATACCTCTGATTCTACTCAAGTGGTTAAAATTAGAGATATTGTTTATGCTGAGAGTTTTGGTAGAGGAACCAAGTTTGTTTTATGCGATAGTGTTCTACATTCAACACACGGTATCCATTATTGGGAAGAAAAACTTCAATATCCCTGTTTCTATAATTGTTATAGAGGAATTTTAATTAATATGCTTTATGTTTTTTCTTGTGACAAAGATAAAGTATATCTTCGCTATGCTGGGAAAAACAGTTCTGTTTATCTGGCCCATAGAAAAAGTTCCCATTTTAAGGCTACTTTGTCTTTATTTGTGGAGAGTTCAAAATGATTTATAAAACAGTAACGTTCATCATTGTTTTTATAGTAGAAGCTTTTACTGCTTGGATATATTTTGAATATCTTTTTGAAAGAAAAAAAGAAAGTTTTTATTGCATAATGTCTTTCTTTATAGGATATATCATTCTTTTCGGAATAACTTTTTTTAATAATACTTGGGTTAATTCTGTTGCTTTCTACATAATAAATATATCCATTATCTATTTAAACTATAATTCTTCTTTAACAAAAATGTTGCTGAATGCAGGCTTTTTAACTTTTGTAATGCTGGCTTCAGAAATGTTAGCAGTTCTGCTATTAACGCTATTTGTTCATGATTTTGCTGCATATGAATATTTATCTTTTGTTTGGATAGCGTTGGCAATTTTAAGTAAGCTGTTTTATTTTTCTATATCACTAACAATTTCTAGAGCTTTCGGTAGAAAGTTGGGAACTCCTTCTAGAGAATCTGAAAAAACTTTATCATTATGTATACTTCCTTTTTCTTCAATTATAATTGTTCTTACTTTGATTTATTCTGGAATTAAAATTAGACATGATACAGTATTAGGTGCTTTAATTTTACTCAGTATGATTTTGCTTCTTTTGGCTAATGTTTTGGTATTGGTTGTATATAATAGAATGCAAAGTCTTTCTAAAGAAAAGACTTTGGCACAAGTGGCTTTTGAAAGAGAAGTTGCACAAGCTGAGTATTATGCTTTAATCAAGGAACAGTATGACCTGCAGTGTGAATTGATTCATGATATTCGCCACCATGTGCAGACTCTTGGGGATCTTGGTAAAAAGGAAGGAAATCATGCTATTCTTGAATATCTTCAACAAGTAAAAGAAGATCCTGCGTTAAATCGTCATATTATATATAGTTCAAACCCTGTTATCAATGTCATTGTGGTTCGTTACGCTGAGCAATGTAAAAATATAGGAATCAGTTTTTCTTGTGATATTCGGGAGCATTGTATGGATATGCTTTCTGCCAAAGATACTTCTATAATATTTCATAATATCTTATCCAATGCTTTAGAAGCAGCTGCCCAATCAAAAGAGAAAAGCATAGAGCTGTCTGTATTTAGTCGAAAAGAACAAAGTGTTGATGTAATATCTTTATCAAACTCCTGCGACTATCGTCCTAAACTGAGAAAAGATGGGTTGTTGGAAACACATAAAAAAGACGACCCTTCTCGACATGGAATAGGTCTTCGTTCGGTTAAGCATACACTTAAAAAGTATAATGGTGCACTAATTCTATACTTCGAAGAAAATAAAAACCAATTTTTCACAACAATTTCTATTCCTAGATAAAATTTTTGTAATCTAAATGGTCAGGGTAGTGGCTATATTTACCCTTGTACATAAAAAATTTGGTGGAGTCTCTCAACTAGTTTTAAAAAAGTCTTTTGTTACAGAGGATTCGAAGTAACCCCAAAAAGTTAGATAATATTTTCAAGCTACAATTGTTTAAGCAACTAAAAGGGCTTGTTGTCTGTAAATTTGAACTGCTACCTGTTAAGAGGACAGTAAAAAAATATAAAATTTTTCCGGCCAGCAGCCTGTGTGTTGCTGGCCGCTTTTTACGCAGCAAGGTACAACGGGTGCTTTTCCATCGGAGTCAACACGCCCAGATTGCGCTGAAGGTAGGGTAGGGTCAAGAGTTTTGCGCAAATTGGTTTGCAGCCCCTGGTATGAATGAAGTCAGCCAGCAATGGAGACGTCCTCAATGGAAGCCTACAGGTGCTTCATGTTCATGTACTTCTTATTGCCCCACTGGGTGCCGGCCACATGGCGTAACCGGGCACAGACCAGCATAAGGGCAGAGTTGCCATCCGGGAAACTGCCCACCACACGGGTGCGGCGGCGGATCTCCCGGTTCAGCCTCTCAATTACATTGTTGGTCCGGATGCGGGTCCAGTGTTCACTGGGAAAATCGCAGTAGGTTAGCGTTTCTTCAATGCCATCTTCTACCTTCTTGGCAGCTTCTTTCAGCTTCATAGAGCGCAGTTTTTCCACCACGGCTTTGGCCTTTTCGCGGGCAGCTTTCTTGCTCTCCTGGGCGTGAATCGCCTTGAGCATCTCGGCTACCAGCTTCACCTTGGAGCGAGGTGTGACACAGAATACATTGCGATAGAAAGAAGTGAACTGTACGCCTCTGGTATTTTGCGTCAGGAAACACTTCGCCCACAGCCTCCAGCATACCCAGGCACTTGTCACCGACAATGAGTTTTACACCATCCAGTCCGCGACTATGCAGCCATTGAAAGAAACTAATCCAGCTGGCTTTGTCCTCCTTCATGCCCTCGGCAGCACCAAGAACCTCCCGGTATCCGTCTTCATTGACCGCAATCGCCACCAGAATAGCCACATTTTCAAACTCTCCACCCCAGTTGCGGCGCAGATAGATCCCATCCACATAGACATACGGATAATGCCCACCCTGCAAAGGACGGTTGCGCCAATCCTCGATGTGGACATATGCTTTCTTGTTCAACTCGCTGATGGTCGAGGGGGATACTTTAGTGCCCCATAAGGCCTCTGTAATATCCTCGACACGTCGGACAGATACTCCTGCCAAGTACATTTCAATGAGAGCTTCTTCCACGCTGCTTTCACGACGACGTTACCGCTCAATGATGGCGGTTTCAAAAGAAATCCCCTTGAGTTTGGGCACTTTCAGGGTAACATCCCCGGAAGTAGTAGTAAGATTGCGGCTGTAGTAGCCGCTACGGTAACCTTGGCGCTGTTCGTTGCGTTCATACCGAGCCACCTGAATGAGTTTATCCGCCTCGGTCTTTACAGCTCATTGAGAGTTTCCTCTACGCTGCCTCGCACAAGTTCTTTGAGTTCGCTCTTGATTATGGCCTCGTTTAGTTGTACAATTTTCTCGGACATGGTTTGCTGTCTCCTTCCGAATGGTTAGTGTCGCAACTTCATTCTACCAGAGATCTGCAAACCATGTCTCTTTTTATCCATTTTTAATTCGCAAAACTTATTCTACCTTATCCCTGCTTCTGCCATCTGCTCAAAGCGAAGTGTCCAACTACACACTTGTTGGTAGCTTACTTTGTATTTTAAAGTCATCTCACCGTAGTTCTTCTCGTAGGCAATACATTTCTCGACAATCTGAATGCGTTCCTCCAACGTAGTCTCCCGTCCCTGCTTCATGTAGCTTCCTCCTCTTGCGTATTTTACAGAGTTGAAGTCTCAATGTTCATTATACACCTGGATCCATCTTCGCAGCTATGATTGCTTCCGAATATGATATTTTCGGCAAATGTCCGCCTGACTCCCCATGCCAGACAGATAATCCTCCGCTGCTTGCCGCTTTAACTCCGGGCTATACACTCGGTTTTTGTGTGGCAAAAATGCCTCTACCCCATCCACCTCATAATTACGTACCCACAAACAAATTGTATACTTTGATACCCCAACTTTTCTTGCTGCTTCACTCTGACTGATTCTGCCTTGGAGATGCTCTTGAAGTATTTCCACCTTTGCTTCTATACTTAGTTTCTGTTTTTGTGGCATAACAATGCTCCCCTATGATTAACAGTGTTTTATTTCACTGTCTCTCATAGAGGGAGCATATCAAAATTGCAGGCGGCAAGTCCTTTAACTTTGTCCTCATACAGTCATTGTAATACTCCAAACACTCAATTATTTCCTGATGGGGGGAGACGCTTCCTTGCAACTCATGTTCAGCCAGATACCCTTACTATTGGGCATGCATTGGCATTGCTTGTACTGGTATTACCACTTTTGATCGGTGTGGCCCCCTGTTCGTCTGGTTTCATTACAAAGGCTTTATCCAGCATGAGCAAAAGGTTGCTCGGATCAGTTGAGCGATTGAAGGAAAAAATTCAATGAATATCACTTAACTTTTGAACTACATCCGCTTTTTTGCTAACGCCACTTGTCTTCCAAAACCAAGCCTTGCAAATTTTTAGCTAATCATTCTCCACATACAAACATTGATTTTCTACAATAAGATTCTCTCCCATTTCCTTAGATAGTTTTTTTAGATTTTCCCTACTCCCACGATATCGATAAGCCTTCTTGGCCTTCCGCTGCTTCCTCCATTGTTGCCCGACTATGCGGTAGATAAAATTGCCCTTCGTTTTCCCGGTAGTTCCTGCGTCCATTCAGCAAGTCTTTACTCACTTTTGATTGAAGTTCGCTATGGCATTAGGTCTTTTCATGAATGGTTTTTGTCGTTTTGCTTAATATTTATTTACAATTGTTGTTTTAATATATAGAATAAGTGTGTAAAATTCAGTGGCTTCACAAGAGTCATTTGTTTAAGATTCATTTGGCTGATTGCAAAAAATAAAAAAGAAAAAGGAGAGTGCAATTTATGAAACGGTACGGAAAAACAGTTCGGATTATCTCAATCATTCTAACCATAAGTTTCCTTGCGTCTATGTGCACATCGTGTGCACCATCCTCCTCTTTCGCCAAACCGATTTTTGATGCTGCCACCCATCTATCCCCTTACTTCTCGAACATTGTGTCTTCTAAAAAGGTAAAGAATGCGATCAATGATCCCGCTATTGCTGACACAGAGATTACTCTTGCTATGGATGACGGATCTTTGACTTCTTATATTTTCACTGAGCCGGTAAAATTTGTGAACGACCATGGGGAAGTACAGTATAAAGATACTTCTATTGTGGAACAAACGGATGAAAGTCTGTTAAAAAAGGGCTATGATTACACCAATGGCTCTAACGATTATAGAATCCATTTTTCCACGGATTCTGAAACAGGAATTTATGCAGGAAAATCTGGAGCCTATTTCTCAATAATTCCTCAAAATGCACAACAGGTTCATGGCAATCCTGTAACCGCTAAAAGACAAGGAGAAAATACACCTGCATTTTTATATGAGGGAATATATGGTCAAGGAACTTCTCTATACTGGTTTCCAGAATTGAATGGAGTAAAAGAAGAGATCGTTCTGACATCATACACTGGAATCAACAAGTTTTCATTCTTGTTATCTACATACGGTTGTACTGCTAAAGTAGCGGATGATGGACGAGTACAATTGATAAATGGTGATGAGGTCATCCAGGAATTCCGTCCAGCTTTTGCTTATGATTCGTTGGGAGGTGAATATTCGCAGGACGAACATTACACCGACGGCAGATATCATCTGGAAGAACTGGATGAACAAAAATATATTTTAACGATTGAAATCCCTGAAAAATTTTTAGAATCAGAAGCTACGGTATATCCCGTAACGATTGACCCGGTTACATCAAATCTTTCAAACAGCCAGGATACTCCTATTCATTCTAAATACCCATCGCAAAGTTTTTATACAGATTCTAATGGAGTAGGATGCTCATCTTCGACAGGAACTACCCGTTCACTTGTAAAATTTAACCTTCCTACTGCCATAAAAAAGGGAGCTACCATTAACAGTGCTTATTACTGGGTTCGCGAATTAACTGCCCGAACAGCAACCTGCTATATTGGTATCCATCAGGTTACCTCTTCTTGGAATAACTCGACTACATGGAGTACACGCCCCAGCTTTTCCTCCACCCAGTTGCAAAGACGAAACATCAACAGCAAATCGACTGATAACTCTACAAATCCATATTGGTATAAATTTAATATTAAAAATGCTGTTCATGCTTGGACACATGGATCAGCAAATTATGGCCTGATGTTCAAAAGTGAAACAGAAACCGACATGAATCAGGCATTATTCCGTTCATTTGGAAATTTGGAATATTCTACTTCCAACTTTCGTCCCTATGCAGTGATCAATTATACCAATGATACAGCAGCTCCTACCATTTCCAGTGTAAGCGGAAATCCAAGTTCTTGGACTAAAAATAATGTCGTTCTTACTGTAAATGGGGCCAATGATAATGGAGGTGCAGGACTGCATGCACAGTCTTACAGCTTTTCTACAACCAAGGGTGTTTACAGCTGGCAAGCCTCCAATAAGTCCGCTGCGATTACCTCCAACAAAACCATTTACGTTTATGTTCGAGATGCAATTGGTAATATTGCGCTGCGTTCTACGGTTACTATTAATAAAATAGATAAATCTGCCCCGACAGTTACCGGTGCGGATTTTAACCCCAGCGGGTGGAACAACTCCCAGGTAACAATGACAATTAAGGCAAGTGATACAGGTGGTTCCGGAGTATCCTCTTATAGCTTTGACAATGGTGCTACCTGGCAAAGCGGTAGCAGCAAAGTTTATACCAGTAACACATCTGTGACTGTGAAGGTTAAGGACGCTGCTGGAAATATTTCTGCATCAAAGGCCTTTTCTATCACCAATATTGACAAAGGCGCTCCTACCATCTTGAGAGTTGATGGAAATCCTTCTGAGTGGACAAACCAGGATGTTACCCTCCAAGTAGTTGCAGAGGACAACCAGTCCGGAATTTCCAGCTACAGCTTTGATAATGGTGCTACCTGGCAGACAAGCAACCAGAAAACATATCAGCAAAACACCAGCAACATTATCATCAAGGTAAAGGATGCAACTGGAAATATCGCTACTTTCCAACCCATCTCCATTACCAAGATCGACAAAACCGCCCCCGTAGAACCCGTTTTGTCAGAAGAATATGGCGGACCAAGCATTGAACTTCCTGCAATGTCGGAATCGGAAAGAGCTCTCTATCACTGCGAATACAAGATTGATAACGGTGAATGGCAGGATGCTCAAGCCGGTTCACTACTACAGGTTCCTTCTCTTTCCAATTATACTCTTACAATTCGTGCATATGATACAGCAGGAAATCGCAGTCAGGCTATCCGGAAGCAGATGTCGTCACCTAATATTCATTATACAGAGGGGGCTTCGGATGTTTCTGTTTCCTGTGGTGCAGCTACCTTCGATTTTGGACGTCAGTATACTTCTGAAACAAATCAGTGGTTCTATTCTGTAGACAGTCGTGTAAGTGATTATACCTATGAGCAGGAAACGGCTGCTAATACATGGACTTCCAAAGTTTCGAATGAAGTAAAAATGGTATGGATGCCAGACGGCAGCAAGTTATATCTGAAAAAGTCGTCTGGGAATGAATACTATAACCGTTTGGCAAATACGAAACTGATTCCCCAGAATGGCGGATGGAATTTGGATACAGGTAACGTAGATTATCTGTTTGACAGCAACGGGAAACTATCTGCTATTCAGGATCATAATGGCAACAGCATTACCATAACACGGGAAAGCGGCCAGATCACGGTAAAGGATTCTTATAATCGGGTTTATAAGGCGATCCTGCAAAATGGAAAGATCAGCCGTATTGAGGATGCTGCCGGAAATCAGTATCAATATGCCTATACCGCCGATGGACAGCTCCAATCCGTTACCGATCCTACAGGCGTACTGTTGGGGAGTTATACCTATGCGAACGGCCGTTTGAGTAAAAGCAGCGACAAAACGATTTCCTATGAAAACGGGAAGCTGAAAAAAGAGACGCTGGATAATGGAAGCTCTGTCACCTATACCTATCAGAGTAATGACAATAAAATTCTGCAAACAGATACTTCCGGTAATGAAGCAGAAGTTACCTTTAACGAATGTGGGCTGCCGTCCCGCACACAGGAAAACAGCGACATTGTGTTCTATACCTATGATGCTGTTGGGCGTGTCGTGAGCAAAACTGTGGATACACAGGAGACCCTTTACGCATACGATGATTCTGGAAATCTCCTTTCCGAAACAACAGAAGATATTGAGGTGCGCTCGTATCTGTATGATTCTGAAAACCGTGTCATTCGTGAGAAGAACGAGGAAGATCAGTACACCTATTATCTGTATGACAATAAGGGAAATATCCTCACCACAGCAGTGTTGAAAGAACTTTCAGAAGGCGAGGAACCGCCTCAGTCCTACACTCCTTCCAGCGATCAAAGCCGTTTTGATACGGTAACCAATACCTATAATGCAGACGGTACCATCCATACAACGGAAGATTCTGCGGAGGGACAGCTGTTCACCTATACATATGATGCATGGGGCAACCAGATCAAATCCATAAAGACGACAGATTATGCCAGGGGAACCTCTGTCACTTTGAGCACCTACGATATTCTTGGAAATCTCCTCAGTTCTACAGACGAGGAAGGCCGGGTAACCACTTCTGTATATGATGCGGCAGGACGGGTTTTGCGGCAAAATGCAGATGGACAGGTAACACGGAGCCTCTATGATGGGAAAGGCAGATTGGTTCAGGAGATAGATCCGGATCATTATATAGCGGATAAGGATGGATTGAACCAAGAACCTCCGGTGAATACCTATGCAGATTCTAATGTTGGCCAGCGGTACATATACGCTGAAAACGGGAATCTTATCAAGGATATCAATGCTGATGGGCAGGAAACCGTTTATACCTATGACGCATATGGAAACCGTTCTTCCCAGCAGTTTGATATTTATACTTTTAACTATACCGCAAAGGGTAATGTATCCACTGCCAAAATTGGGAATCAGACAATTGCCAGCTATACCTATGATGATGCTGGAAACCTGACAGTAGTAAGTTATGCCAACGGCCAGAAGATTCGCTCCACTTATTCCGATGACCATAAACTTCTTCAGGTACGGTATGACGAGGAAGAGTCCCCCAGATTCACCTATACCTATGACGAACTGGGAGAGCTGGAAAGCAAAACAGATGTTGCTAACAGCCGGAAAACCGTGTATGATGAAGATACCGTCAATGTTTACGACATCGCACAGGACGGGACGGAAACACTGGTGCACAGCTATGAATCCACGGATGAGCTGTTTAAAGAAACAGCGGCCGGAAACACTTGGATGGTAAACTTGTTGGAGCGCCGGGATCAGTTTGTACTTTCGGAAAGCAGCAGCCTAAATAAGGCATATACCTATGATGTAGACGATAAGCTGACTGCGTCCCGTGTATATCTTCAGGAAAATACCAGCGAACAGACGCTCTTCTCTACTGCCTACACTTATGATGAAGACCGCGTAACCGTGTTGGAGCATACGATAGGAACTGCCAGCGATAAGTACGAATACAGCTATAATGAGAAACACAATATCAGCAGTGTCTCTCACAATGGCAAAGTAACCCGTTACACCTATGACGATGACGGGCAGCTGGTTCGTGCGGACGATCAGGAGCTGGGTAAGAGTTTTGTATACCAGTATGACGCTCGCGGCAACCTGACCGGAAGCAGCGAATATGCCTACAGCACTGGGGAACTGGGTACAGCATCTGCCAGCGATGCCTACACTTATGGGAACAGCGCATGGCCCGACCAGCTGACAGCCTTTAATGGAAAGACCATTACTTATGATGCGGCAGGCAACCGTACCGGTTACGACGGCTGGACCTATGTATGGGAAGCTGGGCGGCAGCTGAAGCGCATGACTAAGAATGGTTCTACCATCGACTACAAATACGATGACAGCGGTATCCGTACAGAGAAGACGGTCAATGGGGTTACCACCAAAT
>ERZ791934.2195-NODE-2195-length-13598-cov-3.852322_pt1 | contig 13598 bp, 12 predicted proteins | sample MGYA00510125_ERZ791934 | MGnify/ENA primary metagenome ERZ791934 (study PRJEB30046, sample SAMN00993240) | human gut metagenome | study: EMG produced TPA metagenomics assembly of the A metagenome-wide association study of gut microbiota in type 2...
ATATAGTTCAATAATTTGACGGAGTACATTTCGCACTTGATCTACACATCCACATTCAATAACATTTGAAGGTCCAGTCGGACCAGTCGGTCCGGTTGTTCCATTAGCACCGGTAGGTCCTGTATTGCCAGTTGCTCCAGTAGGACCAGTGATACCAGTCGCCCCTGTAGGCCCTGTATTACCAGTAGCACCAGTTGGACCAGTGATACCATTAGCGCCTGTTGGTCCAGTCGGTCCAGTTACTCCATTAGCTCCAGTCGGACCAGTTGGACCTGTTGTACCAGTAATACCAGTTGCTCCAGTGCTACCGGTCGCCCCAGTCGCCCCAGTCGCCCCAGTGGCTCCAGTCGGACCAGTTGGGCCTGTTAGACCCGTTAGGCCTGTCGGACCCGTTGGGCCTGTCGGACCCGTTGGACCCGTTGGACCAGTTGGGCATCTCAGGCACATTGGTCTCGGATACCTGCAGCAATAAGGATACCCTGCACAATACATATTATGGAACTTCGATGGTGGCGCAAAATAGTAATCTATTTCTCCTCTTCCATACTCTCTATTAAAATAATTCATGAAATCACACCCTTTTCAATTAGCAGTTATGACTGCTATTACACATAATATGCGATTATTAAAGAGGTGCGATTATATTCTAAATAAATTTATATCATAAACTACTCTCATGCGAAATACCGTCCCATAAAAGTTCTTTAGGACTTGCCTGTTTTCACAAGCGGCTTTTCAGCCTTATGCCAATTGAACAGTCTCAACGAGTATCTCCAGGTTTCTTAACTACCGGGAAACAAATAAACTGATTTTCACAAGAGTGTATGCTATAATCAGTAAACCAGGTGTTTTTAATGAATTATGCATACTGTTAAGTTGCTAATGAAAGAGGTGGAATAGATGCAAAATTTTTATACTGTCATACAACAATACGAAGATAGCAATCCTGATCCTATTATATTGAACACAGGTGATGTGGTGCAACTCGGTGAGGAATACAAGGAAGACGCCGCATGGCCAAATTGGATTCGCTGTATTTCCAAGAAGACCGGAAAGAGCGGGTGGACTCCCCTGCAGATCTTGCAAATCAACGGTGAAACAGCTGTTGCAACAACCAATTACACAGCAAAGGAAATGACTGTAACCGTAGGAGACGTGGTAACCGGCCATCACGAATTAAACGGCTGGCTTTGGTGTGTCCGCGCATCGGATAAACAAAATGGATGGGTTCCAAAAAACTGTCTCAAATTAATAGAATAAGCATTTTGTCCACTTCCATGACCAAGGAACTGCCATTCGTTTCAGATCCGTGTTGGATATCATAAATATGCGCCCACATGCACATACTACGATAAAAAGAAATATGTCTGACTAATAGTTAGAATAGAGGGTGAGTTATGAAATTTGATGCAGTATATTATGAGCCGGATAGTCTTTCCTATGAATTGGGTAAACAATTAAAAGATCAATTTACCGATTTGCCGTGGATACCGATCGATAGTCACAATTCCATAAAAGAAATGCGTGAAAAAGAAAACGCCGAGTTTGGAAAAATGAAGCGAAATTTAATTATAGGCACTAGAAAAACTCACAAATATGTGGAGAATCAAAAGGTGTCAGACTATTTAGTCCCCTACACCTCGTCTGGCTGTACCGCCATGTGCCTGTATTGTTATCTGGTATGCAACTATAACAAGTGTGCTTATCTGCGCCTGTTTGTCAACAGAGAACAGATGCTGGACCGTTTAATCAAGAAAAGCCGCGGCAGTGAAAAACCCTTGACTTTTGAAATCGGCAGCAACAGTGACCTGGTTCTTGAAAATACCATAACGAGCAATCTCCTCTACACCATACCTCGCTTTGCTGAGGAAGGTGTTGGCAGTTTGACCTTTCCAACAAAATTTCACATGGTGGACAGCCTTCTCGATCTGCCTCACAAAGGGAAGGTTATTTTTCGCATGAGTGTCAATCCCCAGCCTCTCATCAATCGTATTGAACTGGGCACATCTGATTTACAAAAGCGAATAGAAGCCGTAAACAAAATGTGTGAAGCTGGTTACCCCTGCGGACTTTTAATTGCGCCGGTCATGTTGGTAGACGGCTGGAAAGAACTGTACACAGAACTTTTAGAGCAGCTGCGGGACGGTTTATCAGAAAAGGTGAAAAAGGAAATGTTTTTGGAGATCATCTTGATGACCTATTCCTATATCCATCGCGCCATCAACGGCGACGCTTTTCCCAACGCACCGGATCTATATGACAAAGAGCTGATGACAGGACGCGGCAGAGGTAAATATTGTTATAAGCCGGAAGAAAGAAAAAAGGCAGAAGAATTCCTGCGTTCAGAAATCAAACGGATTTTAGGCGATGTGAAGATTTTGTACGTCAGTTAATGTGACTTAACACAGATTCTAATCAAAGGAAAGAATTAAAAAAGCAACAGGATTTCCTGAAGGAATGAACTCCTGTTGCTTTTCTGTATGATAAGGTTATTTTGTCGTTGGCGGTGTTCCCTCCGCATTAGATACGACTGCGTCAATTTGGATACAGGCTTGTTCAGGCAGGTCTGCTACGCCGACAATTCTTCTGGCAGGAATCCCGCCTGGGAAGAACTCTTTGTACACTTCGTCCATAGCATTGATATCTGAAATATTTTTCAAAAAAATGTTTACCTTCACCACATCGTCCATCACATGGCCGATGCTTTCTACGATTGCTTTGATGTTGGTTAAACACTGCTTTGTCTGCTCTTTTACGCCTCCTGTTACCACAGCGCCGGTATGTGGGTCTAAAGGCAGTTGCGCCGAGAGATGGTTGTAATGGGAAAAGGCTACCGTCTGCGTTGACAGAGGGCATTTCGGCGCTTTGTCCGTATTGTTTGCTTCTACGATCAGTCCGTGTCTGTCTTCTACAGCTTGCGGAGGTGTTCCGTCCCCATGGGATACGACTGCTTCCACTTGAATACATGCGTTCATCGGCAACGCTGACGCTGTAATGACTGTGCGGGCAGGAACGTAAGCAGCAGCCCTAGCAATAGCAGAATCCGGAAAGAATGTTCGGTATACTTCATTCACCGTGTCAGTGTCTGATAGGTTCTTAAGAAAAATATTCAGTTTGACGATGTCGTCAAAAGGAACGTCAATGCTTTCCAAAATAGCCTTGATATTTTTGAAGCACTGTGCCGCCTGTTCTTTCACACCGCCAGTGACCAATTTGCCTGATTTCGCTTCAATAGGCAGCTGTGCCGAAAGATGATTGTAATGAGAAAATGCAACAGTCTGCGTTGACAGCGGACAAGTCGGCGCATTTTCCGTGTTATTTGTCAGCTTTATCAGGTCGCCTGCCTGCGGTGCATTTGGAATGGTACCTTCGCCGTTAGAGAGAAGGGCTTCTACCTGCACCAAAGCATCCATGGGCAAGGCGGCCACAGCCGCTACTGTCCGTGCAGGCACATAGACAGGAAAAAATGTTTTGTAAACCTCGTCTATGACTTCTATATCTTTGATATTTTTGACGAAGATCGTAATTTTGACTACATCACTCATACAATGGTCGATGCTTTCAACAATCGCTTTGATATTTTCAAAACATTGTTTTGCCTGTTCTTTGACGCCGCCTGCCGCCAGCTTGCCTGATTGGGGCTCAATGGGCAGTTGGGCCGAGAGGTTGTTGTAGTGAGAGAAGGCAACAGTCTGCGAAGAACGACCGCCGTCACTTGGGGCATTTTCTGTATTTCTGGCTAATACTGCGTTGTACATGCTCATAATAGTATACTCCTTTATATTAGATTATCGAGATACTTTTATTCTGCACTGAAATACGGATTCATATGCGGCGTCTTCGTATTCCAACTTGACAACTTTCATCTTACATGTTATTTTCAGTCAACTCAAAATCTGCGTTACATCGCTCCGCACCATTGACAATCAGTGTAATCGCATGCATTCCTGGGTAGTGCTTCCTTGTGGTTAAATCAGCAAAAGAAAGCTTTTTGCTGTAGAATTTCTTTTCGTTTTTGTTCAAAGAAAGTTCAGAGATCTGGAATATTTTTCTGCTTCTTTTGCCACTGGCTTTCACATAATCGACTGCATATTCCAGTCTCACTTTTGTCGCCTCATCTGTTAAAATATAAAAGGAAAAGCAAAGGTCTTCCCCCATAGCGACGGTGGTTTTATCTAATAAAAAGTCATTGACTGCAATGCAGTCAGCATTTTGATATCCGAAAATTTCCAGCACCTCGCGATCGCCCTTTTTCAGTAATGTTCTGCAGCCATGCTTTACAATCCAATCTGTGTCTTTGTTTTTGCCGTACCAATCCTTTGCCAGTTTTGCTATTTGTTCTGGATGGGTTTTAGAAATATCGTTCAGATTATTGGCGACGCTCTTCCGCACATAGGGGGAAGGGTCGGCCTTCAACTGCTCCAATATGGGCAGAATCGGCGCAGGGTCTTTTTTAAATTTTGTCAGAGCCTGTGCCCACGGAAGCTGCGGGCGGCAGCCTTCGCTTGCAAGCCTTCTTACGTGTTCACTCTCGTGTTTGGACCAGGCATACATCTGAGCCATCATACGTTCTTCCTGATTTATGATAAACGGCCGCACGGCAAACTCCGAAGAGGAGTAAGGAGTATATCGTTCCAAGGCTTTTATCGATAAGTTCCAGTTCTTTTCGTCTTGCCCATAGACTTCAACAAAATCGGGGAATAGAATGCCAAAAAAGCCGGAAGAACAGGTTGACACTACTTGATCGAGTATTGCCAGCGCATCTCCATAATCTGCCGGCAGATATCTGCCTAAATTTGAACTGATTTTTCGAACTCTGGCTTTTAATTCTAAATCATTCCACGACTGATCCATTGTGGATTTCAAAAATTCGTCAACCCGAAAGGGGTGATAAACCGACTGTATCCTCTTTGCGATTTCATGAAGTGATTCGTAGTTGTACATATCTTTTAATAATTCTGCCATGTGCTGTCTCTCCTTTATTGGGAATAAAGTGATTCCCTGCTCAACTCAGAAAAAAAAGTCTCGGTTTTTTTGCTGTCCTTGAAGCTGATATAGATGTCAACATCACTCTTTCGCGCGATTCGTATCGTTGGCGATGCGTCCGCATTGACAAAGAGCATGTGTTTTCCTAAGTCCGCGGATTTAAAATTCCCTTTTAGGGTGCTTCCCATGCCGCCAAATCCGTTGGTTCTTGTGCCAATTCCGATCTCTCGCATGCTTTTTTCAATCAATGTCACGTCTTTTATATCGGTAAAATCGATTTCCAGGCCATACATGCCTTTAACCTGTATCTGCGTATCAGTCAGTTGGACACCCGGTTCTTTAAAGCCATAGAATAACATAATCGCACAAGCAGTGAGGATGAAAATTACAAGAATTGGCTTTATGACTTCCCATCTCGACTTTGTCTTTTTTGCCATTTTCCTTCCCTCCTATTAGTCAGATTCATATTTAAGGTTATACTTCGTTTTCAGCTTATAAGCGAAAAAGACTGAGAGGAACATGATGCCATACAGGATGCCATACAGGATGCCCAAGGCGCTGGCTGTGATTTTTCCATCGGCAATGATCCCGATTTTTTCCACCGCCAAATCGTATCCGCAGGCTGCTATGGATATCAGTCCAAACAGGCCAAGAAAATAGATGCCTCCCTTTTGCCGCTTTTCTGTCAAAGGGTAGATGTCGTAATAGATGAACTCAACACTGCACAGCACAATCACAAAGAGAATGATCGTCAGTTCTGCCCACTTTCCTGAAGTCCATTCTATTCCATACGAGTACAGCAGTGCATTGACCAATAATAGCCCTGTCAGAGATAAGAAACCATGCTTGAAGACATCTCCTCTTTTCAATAATTGGAGTTCATCTAAATGTCCCCTCTTTTTCATAATCTAATCCTCCCAAAATAATTCATCTAAAGTCTTTCCCACTACCTTGCAGATTTCAATGCAGAGTTTTACCGACGGGTAATAGTCGCCTTTTTCAATCGCATTCATCGTTTGCCGGCTGATACCGATTGCTTCTGCTAAATCTTTCTGCGTCATGTCTAGTGCCGCCCGTGCAGCCTTGAGCCTGAGATTCTTAGCCATAATGTTGTATCCCTGCTTTCATAAGCCTTCTTTTTTCTCTGCCTTGAGTTTAGCATGGAGGAAGGCAAAAAGTCAAGTAACTTTGACATAAATTAAAAAAACGCTTACATCATTTCGATGTGAAGCATTTTGCATTCCCAATTATATGGTGAGCACATGTGCAGTTCGACGGACCTGTTTAACACATAAAAAAATCCCGCCGGGGAAATCAATCCTCAGAGGGTCGTTAAGGTTAGCAAATTTTATTAAATAGAACAATGTCCAAAATCCGATTGAGCTTTTGACAGCAAAATTCCGGCGTGTAACGGTCAATATCATTCCATTCGAACTGCGCCATCAAATAGACGCTCATGATGATGTCTACGATGTCGTCAGGGTTTAGGTCACTGCGAAAGATCTCTTGCTTCTGTGCCTCTAAAACCAGTTCTAAAAAAATCGCCATCATATCCATGCGCGTGGCATAGAGGGGACTGGTCTCGCAGGAATTCAAGTAGGTGATCTTTCTTGAGAGATTGATATACTGTATGGAATCCAAAATGAACACTTCCAGGACACGGCGAATTTTTTCTGCCGCATCGGCCTCGTTTTTCAAATCGTGGGCGATAAAATGACGAATTTGGTCCAGCTCTTCTTCTGCAATCCCGATTAAAAGGCTTTCTTTATTGGGAAAGTAGTTATAGAGGGTGGCTTTAGAAACCTCAGAGCGTTGGGCCACGTCCTCAATGGTCGTATTTTCATACCCTTTTGTACTGAACAATTTACGCGATGACTTCAAGATTCTGGCGCGGCATTTGCGTTTGTTTAATTCTCTGCGGGAATGTCTTACCATGGTGGACCACTCTCCTTTCCTTCTTTGCATATATTCTACACTAGAACAAAAAAAGAGGCAATTAGAATTTTCAGACTTGACACTAATTTTATACCGACGTATAATTAAACTGAATATTTAAATAAATTATAGGCGCAGGCTGCGGTAACCTATGCGCCGAAAGATTCTTATGACGTGCTGAAAGATTTGTATCATCAGTGGAACGGCTAACAAGTAAATACAGACCGGAGCACCGTCGGAAAGGATGGTGAATAACCAATGAAGGAACAAAATTATCAAGTCTACGGATACCGCTGGGTTGTACTTGGGATTTACGGATTGTGTACGGGCGTGATTCAGCTCATGTGGACTACGTTCTTCTCAATCACCACAGATGCGTGGAAGTACTATGGATTTACTGACGCGACAAAAGGAGAAAGCGCGATCAGCCTTCTTTCAATTATCTTTATGGCAGGTATGATTATCGTTTCCATTCCATCCCTTGCCGCTTTTGAACGCTTTGGCTTCAAGAAGGCAGTCGGATTCGGAGTCGTCCTTACCGGAATATGCGCTTTACTGCGTGGTCTTTTCGGAGATAGTTATACGCTGGTCTTAGTCATGACCGTCGGCTTCGCCATTGCACAGCCATTCCTCTTAAACTCACCTGGTCTGGTGGCCGGCAAATGGTTCCCGGAAAGAGAGCGCGCCACGGCCAACAGCGTAGGGCTCCTCTGCAGCTATTTCGGCATGTGCGTAGGGCTGCTGCTCACACCGGTGCTGCTGGAATCGGGAATGACCATCAAAAGCATGCTGCTTACTTACGGTGCGGTAGGCGTTGTTTCGGCAATCTTATTTTTGATTTTCGTAAAAGAAAAACCGCCGACACCACCTTGCCCGGAAGAATTAGCTGGACGCTCCGATTTCAAAGAGGGCATTAAATTCGCTCTAAAAAAGAAAAATTTTATTCTGGCATTATTAATGTTTTTCTGTGTATTCGGCGTATTTAACACCTTCTTTACCATGATCGAGCCAATCCTGCGCAACCTGACAAATGAAGGCGTCGACGCGACACAGGTCGGCATTATCGGCGTTATCATCCTGGGAATCGGCATCATCGGCAGCTTGATCATATCCTTGATTTCCGATAAGGATAAACAACATAAGCGGCTGCCATATATGATTGTCGTCAACATCATCGGCTGCGTCGGCTTTGCACTTTTCCTCGCCATGAAAGGCTTTGGCGGCCTGGCCATCGCCGCAGCAATCTACGGATTCTTTATCGTCGGCGGCGCACCGCTGACCCTGACCTTTGCCGCAGAATCCTGCTATCCGACCTCAGAAGGAACCTCCGAAGGCCTGCTCATGTTCATGGGCAATGTCGCCGGCGTTATCTTCCTGGGCGCCGCAAGCCTCTTCGGAACAAATCACCGCATGCTGATGGTGGCTATGATTGCCGTCACCGTCTTCTACATCGTTCTCATGTTCTTTGCAAAAGAGATTAAGCTGGAGAAAGCGAAACAAGAAGAGAAGATTGCACAGTGATAGGTTGAGTTGAAAACTGATTGGATAGGCTGACTTGATTGGAAAGAGAAAGACTGGACAAAAGAAAACTGACTCGGATCAATCAACTTAGACGAGATTACAATTAGCCCGGATAAGAAATTGATTTGGATAGAAACACGAGCCGCTATCATAAGCGGCTCGTGTTTTTGATTGATGTAAGCTAGTTAAGGGGGATATTGCCCTGCGATTTACTTTTCGAAAGTTACTCCCCGATATAGGTAAACCTCTTGCAGATTTTGCCGTCGCGGCTCACCGTCTCGTTCCACATGGCAGCCGGTCGAACCCAGATCCCCCTTTCTCCGTAAAGAGCGCGGTAAACAACCATCGGCTCCAGCGTCTCGCTGTGCTTTGCAACATATAATACTTCGTATTCGTTACCTTTGAAATGGCGATAACGCCCTGGGATGATTTTGTTCATGTTGTTCCTCCAAAATAAGTACGATTCATTTCTGACTTTGTTACCGATAATAGGTTTTTCGTTCCTCAAGTTCAACCATTGCCGCCAACAATCGTTCTTGTAGCTCCGCCTTCGAAAGGCTCTTCACATACTTCTTTAAATCCTCATAGTGCTGCTGATTTCGTTCTTCTTCCTCAGCCTCCCATTCCTCTACTTCTTTTCAGAAGTCCTTTGCGACCTTCGATTCAGCGGTGAAGTAGAGAGCGATCATATGCTTGCAGATGACTCTGCGTCCTTCAGCAAATGGGCAATTGCAGGTAGATTTCCTCGGATGTGCTTTATCTATATGTACAGTGTAACGATTGCCCCCACTGCCAGAGACAATTCCATCATAAGTATCCGTCCCCGTCTGTTCCCATGAGACAACCTTTTTGTTCTCGTAATAATCCATTCCACGCCAGACGGAGTTACCGCTGGCCATTTCTATCAGACCCATGTGAGGTTTCCTTTCTTTGTAACATGTAATATCAACAAAACCCTGCTGCACTGAAAAATTTAATCCCTCGCACGCAGCATGCAAGCTTTTATTCAATCAGAATGGAAGTTCTTGCTCGCTGGTTTTTCTACCTTTTTTCTTGCTGAAATGAGAATTTCTTTAATCTCATTATACAAAGATGACTTCATCTTTGTATAAGCCATCCTTTCGTTTGCAAATCATCTGCTAATCTTCCCTTTCGAATTCGCAAGGAAGTATTCTGTGAAGATACTCCTACTGTCTACCTCTTGCGTGACAGCAGCGCCACAGTCTCTATATGTTGATTGCTGTCCAAACTAAATTTGATTTTTTAATATGATAGATTGACTTACAGCTTGTAAGTCATTTTATATTATCAATTCTTACTATTTTTCTTCGCCGTATTGTGTAAATTTTTAATACTCTCCAAATACTCTTCTTCAACTGACGACAAATTCTGTATTTGATATTTTCTATATTCTTTTGTTGCTTTCTCAATTGCCTGTGCATGACTAATCGTTCCAGCTCCCTGTAATACCTTTTCACCTATAGTTTTTAAAACATTATCCAGGTGCTCCACGTAATCTGCCATATACATAGGATTATGGCGGATAGCCTGAATCTCCGCAAAATCGAAATACCCTGATACAATATTATTTAAGATTTTTAACTCTTCATCATTGAGGTAATTCTTTGCAATACTTATATCTTTCAATACAGGAAAATCACCTGAAAAACTCTTCAATCCCATAAAAGGCAGACTTGCATCCGCACGCTCATATATAACTTCCGCTGCTGTATGTCCATGTGCTGCATAGTGTAATTTGTTTTGCACCATTTTAAAAAATGCAATGGACTCGCTGCTATTGGGATCATAATCAACACTCGTTGCATAAAGGTCAAGTACCTGTCGATACATAACCTTTTCAGAAGAACGGATATCCCGAATACGATCCAATAATTCTTTCCAGTAATTACCACCTCCTAGATTTTTCAAGCGCTCATCATCCATAGTAAAACCTTTAATTATGTACTCTTTCAGTCGTTCTGTCGCCCAACGCCGAAAATTAGTAGCAATTTTGGATTTTACGCGATATCCAAGAGAAATTATCATATCAAGATTGTAATGTATTGTATTATAGTTTTTTCCATCAGCCGCAGTTGTTCGGAATTTCCGAACAACTGCATTTTCTTCTAACTCTCCTTCTTCAAAGATATGCTTAATATGCTCACTAATATTGGATTTACTCGTTTGGTAAAGTTCACATAATTGTGCTTGTGTAAGCCAAACGGTTTCGCCTTCCAACTTCACATCAATTTTGGTATGTCCATCCTCCGTTTGATAAATAAGAATTTCATTCTCAACAATATTTGCATTATCTTTCTTATTCTCCACTTTTCAGCCTCCTTTTACCGTTCCATCAATTTCCTACTGACTTCTCTTACTGACCCGAGTTGTCTTTCAAACATGATATCCCATAAGTCCAAACATTTACCAGCAATCTGTTTATCTGCCATTTTACTAGAATTAGCTGTTTCATCATATAAAGATATAATCAGTTTTGAAATCTCATCTTCTATGCCCCATTGCTTTCTCAAAGTCTCTATTTCCATCAGTAAAACATTTTCACACAACTGTATAATAATGTCTGCATAATCGACAATGAAAATGGCATTTTCTTCCAGATAATGAACAAACGCTCTTACAGTCCTCCTGCTCACCCTAGTTTTCATAAACTCCCGCAAAAACTCTCTATCATTCTTGACATCAACGTATTTATCACAGAACATTTTAGATAATGGAATTTCTACATCCATATCAATACTCTTATAAGTAAGAATAATATCCTTTGCTACCTCTCGATAATCGTCAACCTTTAAATAAATTACTGCCATATCTAATATTGCTTTTATTTGCTCTTCATTTCTAGATTCAACGGACATCACAATCGTTTCAAATTCATTTTGCCGTATATAAAATTCACAAACGGCATATCCACCCATTTCTACAAGTTGTTTATCTTCCGACTCAAAGCTGTTCTTGATGATATTAATAACCCTTTCCTTGTATTTAGGGTATAGAAGAAAGAACATATTTCTCGAATCATGAAAACTTGCCATTCGAATATCTGACTCATACAAATATATAATTTTTTCTCCCGCCCACTCTCTATCAATATTATAAGATGGCCATAAAGCATATAATGACGCAAAACGCACCGCAGGATTTTCATCTTTTGTCAATCCATCAATGGTATCTTTAAATCTTGGAAATAATTCCCTGTCTTCCCAGAGCAAATGTCCTATTGTCCTTGCTGCGTTTCCTCTGACACAATTTAATGCATTGCTATGTAACATATCACAGCTCTTCATTTCTTTGTCTTCCAAGTTTGTTACATTGGGTTTGTCTAATTCTGGATTACAGTGATTTAAAGCAATATTTATTAATTGTTCCATTACTTCCGAAGACCAATTAACATCGTCTATTTTTTCAATTATTCCACAAAAATATGAAGCCCTATGACTTTCCATATCACACGGAAACTCATGCAATAACCTCTCTATAATCGAAAAATCAACCTCCTCCAATTTCTCCGATACTTCCAGTCCCAAAAACAAAGAATCCACAAACACAGGCAATACCCGCTCCTTGTTCTCTAAAACAAGATTTATCATTTCCTGCGGATGCTGCTTTACTGCTGATTGAAAATCACTCGCATATGCTTCATAAGAGCTCTCAATAAATCCACCTTTTACTTCAACCCACCTATGTTGCCCCCGATTCTTCAACTTGCTGTTTGTGATGATTTGAAGCCATTGTCTCTTGCTAATATTTTTATTTGAAACAGGTGACTTTACCCACCCCGAATGCCCATTCTTATTACAATAGCGAGATGAAGCTTTATGAAAACGTCTATCCAGCACACGCAATAATTCTTTTGTTTTTGTGCTAGTTCTTTCTTCCGGCAAACACTGTAATAATTCATACTGTAAGTCTCCCCAAAAACTCCAGTACACAGGAGGATATTCTTTCTGTTTGTTCTGCTCAATCCTTCGCTTATACCATTCCGATGCATTTGGAGAAATATATTGGCAAATTGAATTTTCTATCATTATCAATTCTTCTTCATCACAGTTGCTTCCATGAATTTTTAAAACCTCTTTTACAAGCCCCAATTCATCATCTGCTCCACTAGTATAATCAAAACCATTTTTATCCACATTACTGCCGAGATAACGCATTACCCGATTACTGTATAGGGGAGAAAGCGCCGCCAATCCTGTTAAAATTATTTCATTAAATACATGATACCCTTGCCCCATATATGGTTCAAAATATTCCCAAAAACGCTCTGGAGATTTACCGCATAATGCCATAGTCGCTTTTTTGACTAAACACACGCAAGCTCTTTCAATACCTCTTTTATGTGCATATTTTCCCGACCAATCACCATACTTTACTTCCCATCCACTCTCCTTTGGTATATATGACAGAAATTCATTAAGTATAGCTTCCCCATTATCTATTAAAAAAGAATCCTCTGAATCTACTAATTCTTCTTCATAACGGTATACATATCTACCCTGACTTTTTATTTTATTTTGTAGCCAAAAAGAAATAAGTCGGATTGTTCTTGTCTCAAATTGTTTCATCATAGACTTTACATCTATATAAACCTCCTTTGCATACTCAGGATAGTGCTCATAAAACATCATCCTAAGTTCAAACATCTCCGCACTTTCCTCTACAATATCATGAAGAAAACATCTCATAAACTGTTCGTCATCGTTCCTATCACTGAAAGCATGTTTTTTGATAAAGGAAATATCCCCATTATCTAAATCAGGGGTAATACTTTGCAATAAGTTGAAAACTACAATTTTTTTCTTCGGATCCGAATACCATCGCTCTAAAATACCTTGATTTCTCAATATGGCTATATATTGCTTTCTTGAAAAAATAACATTATTCAATAAATACTTTCCATAAATCTCGTTTTCACAATTTTCCACAACAAATTGAATAATATTATCATCTGGTTCTTGAATTTGTCCCAAAATCTCATAAAAGATATATTTGACATAATATCTGATATCATCTGAAATTAACATCCTTTCACCGATTAGAAGAAAATCACTACTATCATATTCCAGAAGATTCTGTAAAAACATCTGCACCTGATATCTTCTTCCAGGTGTTTGCTTACATTTTTCCCCTATAAT
>ERZ791934.2199-NODE-2199-length-13575-cov-7.623743_pt1 | contig 13575 bp, 14 predicted proteins | sample MGYA00510125_ERZ791934 | MGnify/ENA primary metagenome ERZ791934 (study PRJEB30046, sample SAMN00993240) | human gut metagenome | study: EMG produced TPA metagenomics assembly of the A metagenome-wide association study of gut microbiota in type 2...
CCATGGATAAATGAATCACAACAGTTTGTAGAAGAACTTTTAAAAATCAAAGACCATGATTAATAAATTCATTTTGTTTAATTGTTTTATTATAAATGTTTTTTAAAAATATCATATAAAAAAAGAGTAAAATTATCAAGCCAATAATTATTTCCATACTGTAAGTAGAAGATATATATATAGTCTTTTTATACAAATCAGTATAAAAAGACAGGATGACTAAAAAAAAACTACATATTAAAAAAATAATATATTTTTTTTTGGATAAATATTCAATTATAGATATATGAAGGTTTTTAAATAGATAAAATATGGTTAGTGTAGCAAGAAAAATGATTGGAAAGCAAAAGAATATATTAACTGAGTATTTCACTAAAAAGATGACTCCGTTTCACTCGTTTGATGACGTCATCACACCAGTGTGATGATAAAAAAAATAGTCACTATAGATTTGACCATAGTGACATTTTTTATTAATCCTTTTTTCGCGTTCTCATTGATTTGTCGCCCTTTATATGAATGGTATACGAAGACGATACTATTCTATCAAGTATGGCATCTGCTATTGCTCCTCCGCCTAGATTTTTATGCCATCCATCTGGTGTGAATTGTGAAGCAATAATTGTCGTATGACTATCATATCTTAATTCCAACAGTTCGAGAATATCGCCTTGTTGTTCCTGAGTTGTTGGATTAAGTAGGAATTCATCAATAATAAGAACTTCAGCTCTTGCATACAATCTTAATTTTGGCTTATATTTTCCATTTCGTCTTGCTTGATCCAATTCAAACAATAAATCCGGTAATCTTATATACTTTACAACTTTTGCTTTCTTGCATGCGGCATTTCCCAATGCTGATACAATATATGTCTTTCCATAATGTAAAGCTTTACATTATGGTAATTATGTAAAGTTAGAAATAATGTAAAGTAAGTTCAAATAAGCACGTTTTTATACCGTTTCTTATTGATTTACTTTACATTATTTTTTTATGTTCGGATAATATTTCTGTAGATATATTCACAGAAAGGAGCGTTAAATTATGCATAATAACGATTTAACAATCAAGGCTTGCATTGAAAAAATATTGGAGACAATGCACGATCTTGGTTATAGTAAGGGAAATATTGAAGCATATGAACATAGCTATAATACTTTCCTTAAGTTTTGCAGTCAAAATAATTACACATATTTCAGAGAGGAGATTGCATTAGAATTTTTAAAACAAACATATGGTTTGGAATTAAAATGTCTTGTGTATGATAATGTGAATACAAAGCATTATCGATGGAGACTTAGACACTTACGTGTTCTAAGCGAATATAGCCGAAACCAGATATTTATCTCCAAGTTTTCTAAGTTTCATAAACCTGTAGAAAAGGATGATTATTGGAATAAGCTATATACATTGTTCATGAATCATTTAAAAAATGATTGTGATTACGCAGATTCCACAATCAGAAGCAAAGAACTTACAATTCGTACTACGATGAACTTTTTGATTCAGTTGGATATTCATTCCCTTGATGAAATCAGTCCTAAAATAATCAATAAAATTATTTCCAAGTTTATTCATGAATCTTCAAAATCAGTCACTTATCGAATAAGACATCTCAAACAGTTTTTCACATTTTGTTTTGATAATAATCTATGCAGAAATGATATTTCTTCGATAATACCACATGTCACTATACCACATGCGGCTTATTTGCCAGCAAGCTGGAGTGCTGATGAAGCCAAGCAATTGCTTGATTCTATCGATAGAACCAGTTCAACCGGCAAAAGAGATTATGCAATACTGCTTATTGCATGTCGTCTTGGATTACGCGCCTGTGATATTTGTAGATTGCAGCTTGAAGATTTCAACTGGGAAACCAAGGAAATCCATCTGATTCAAAAGAAAACACAGAATGCCATCGTATTACCTCTTCTTAATGATATTGGTTGGGCTGTGATTGATTACATAAAAAATGGAAGGCCTAAAACAAGAGATTCACATCTATTTATTAGAGCCATCCCTCCTTATAATGCATTGGCAGGATCATCTGCGATAGAGAACATATTTACTTTTAGAATCCATAATGCAGGATTGCGAATCCCAAGAGGGAAAAACTGTGGTATTCATTCATTAAGACATACTTTAGGCAGCATTCTTCTTGAAAAAGAAACACCATTGCCGATTATCAGTCAAATATTGGGGCATCAATCAATCAAATCAACTTCGACATATCTTAGACTAAACATGAAAGGTCTGGCAGAATGTCCTATCGATCCAGATAAGGTATTTAACGATGAAATATGAATATGGAAGTGTATTGGCTCCCATTATTAAATCATTTTTAGATATGAAACATGGACTAGGATTCAAGTATGAAAGTGAATGTAAATTGCTTAGAAGAGTTGATCAATCAGCATTGATTCATGAATTAGATGATGTTGTCCTAACAAAGGAATTCGTCAACGACTTTATAAAAAAGCATGCCAATGAAAAAGATATTAACATTACCTCACGTGTTACAATCATTCGTGAACTTGCGAAATATATGAACAGTCAAGGATACAAGGCATATATAGTACCACCATTACCACGAGGAAGCTATCATTCAACATTTGTTCCTTATATATTTACAAACGAAGAATTAAGGAAGATTTTTCTGGCTGCCGATCAATTTGCATCAACTCCATCTTTAGATAATCAGTATTATCATCAAAGAGATAAGTATCCTGTTATCTTAAGAATTCTCTATAGTACGGGTATGCGCATTGGAGAAGTTTTACAATTAAAAATAAAAGATATCAATTTTGAAACAAATGCTTTCATGATTCAGGAAGCCAAGAACAATAAAGATAGGGTAATACCAGTTCATCCCGTAACGATGAAATATCTAAAAGATTACATCACCAAAAAATGCATATTCGATAATGAACAATATATTTTTACTAATAGAGATCATCTACCTATAACGACACGAACTGTTTATGGCATTTTCAGAAAGATATTGCATATTGCCTGCATTCCTCATGGTGGAAAAGGTAAAGGCCCTACAGTTCATTCATTTCGTCATACTTTTTGTGTTCATAGATTAAGGGATTGGGTGATATGTGGAAGAAATATATCGGCTCTATTTCCATATCTTTGTGCCTATATGGGGCATGCAGATACAAGATGTACAGAATATTATTTAAGACTTACAGCTGAGCTGTATCCAGATATCGTTATAAAGTCGGAAAAATATTTTAATGAAGGAGCTGATAGAGATGAATGATACAAAAAACTTTCAGTATTATATCAGTAAATATTTTACTACATACTTGCATGCAGAAAGAAACATGAGCACTCATACAATTGCATCTTATGCAGATACCTTTAAGCTGTTTTTGAAATATTTTGAAAATGTACTTCAAAAAAGAACTGATAAAATAACGTTGGATGACATTACCAGAGAAAATATTATAAATTTTCTTGACTGGCTAGAAAATGAGCGTCATGTGAACATTTCATCAAGAAATGTTCGATTATCTGCAGTTCATTCGTTTGTCAGATATATTCAGCCAGAAGATCCTGAACATGTTTTTGAATATAAGAAAATATTAAACATCAAAAACAAGAAATACAAAACAGCAGATATTCCTTATCTTAGTGTCAAACAAATCAAAGCCATTATTAACGCAGCAGATACTACAACACAGCAAGGATTCAGGGATAAAGTTCTATTAACAGTATTGTATGATACTGCAGCTCGTGCTGATGAGCTTATACATTTGACCTTGAATGATGTAAGGTTGGATAAGCCAGCAACTATAACATTGACAGGTAAAGGCAATAAAGTAAGAATCGTTCCAATTATGGGAAATACAGTTGAACTATTACAAAAATATATAAGTTTACTAAATAGCAGTTCCAAATATCAACCATATCAAAGATATCTTTTCACAAACAGAAGTCATAATATCCTAACTCGTGCAGGGATAGGATATATCATTGAAAAATATGTCAGGATAGCTAATGAGGATGGAACAATTATTAATCTTAAAGTGCATCCACATACTTTTAGACATTCTAAAGCTGTCCATCTTCTAGAATCAGGTATTGAACTCATTTATATCAGGGATTTCTTAGGGCACTCGAGTGTTAAGACAACAGAAATATATGCAAAAGTATGTACAAAAAACAAGAGAGAAGCTCTTGAAAAGGCATATGAAAATATTACAGATACCAGCTATCCTGATTGGAATGATGATAAAAATCTAATGAACTGGTTAAATGGGCTAAGCAGTATAAATAAATAAAAAATAATGTAAAGTAAATCAATAAGAAACGGTATAAAAACGTGCTTATTAGAACTTACTTTACATTATTTCTAACTTTACATAATTCCCGCTTCCAGTTGCACCAATCACAATGACATTGATATGATCATCAATATAACTGCATGTTGAGAGTTTCATGATGAGTTCCTTGTCAAGCTCTCTATCAGGGTAATACTGTATATCTTCCAACGCTGCATTCATCATTTTTATTTTTGATCTTCTTTGTATACCTGTGACAAGATTATTATATTTGTCATTGACTTCTTCATCAACCATTAATGCCAGTCTTTCGTCAAATGAAAGTTCTTTGAAAGCTTGGTTGTTACACTGTTCCTTATAGATTTCAGCCATCTTATGTAATTTTAAGCTTAATAGCTTTTCGTATGTTTGATTAATCATTTTCTACCTCCATAATAATCCGCGCCTCTTAACAGTGCGCCTTCATTGTCTTCTTTTTCTTCTGCTGGTTTATTATTTTTATCTTGTAGATAATCCAGATATGATTTAAAATTCTTGTAGCTGCAGGTTACTCGCTTTTCAAGTATAGATTTTGATACTTCTTCTATCAGATCTGATGGATATCTATCGCTAAGTTTTAAAATTGACATACATCTTTGGTACATTTGTTCCTCAATTTTAACACTTTCAAGATTCTGAGTAATGATTCTGCAGGTGAATGGGCCTATTCTTTCAGCCCATTTTTTAAATCTCTCACCATTCCATTCAGTATAAAGCTTATGATGGTCAGGCATGTGATCTTCAATTGTAGAATACTGATTGACTCCCCCATTCAATCTAGGATGGCTGGCAATTCTAGAACCACGATGATAAATTTCGATCATCTTTCTAGAAGCGCGCACATCTACCTTTCCTCGTAGAAATCTATAGGGGACAGAATAGAAATTCTTTTCGAAGCTGATATGGTAGTTATAGTTGACGATAGCTTTCTTCCATTCTGCAAATTCATAGGGAAACTCTGGAAGTTGTCTTAGACAGGGAAGCTCTTCGTTTAAATAAACAAAGCTTCTACTGTATTCTCTCTTTTGAAATGGTTTTCTGTTGATTTTATCCAGTTCCACCAATATGCATTCATTTGCTTCTTCTATGCTTGAAAATCTATAATTTCTTAATCTTGCAATAATCTGAGTTGTAAGAATACCAACACTGGATTCTACAGATGCCTTATGTTTTTTATCTTAAATTTAAGATAATAAAGCATTATCTCTAAAAAAAGATTATCTTCAAAATAGAGAAGATAACCTCTTATTTAGGATGTTTTTTGTTTTATTTTTGAAGATAATGTTTTTACTCCAAACCACAATATTTTAATAAATCCGCTTCTTTTCCTTTCCACTTTTTTTCTTTTCTATTAGGATTTGATGGAAAATTATCTTTGACTGCTTCTAGTGCTTTTCTTATGTCTTCATCATCAGCATATGCGTATAAAGAGGTTGTCATTATATTTGAATGCCCTAGAAAATCTTTTATATAGGACATAGGTACTCCATTTTTGTACATTGCCATAGCTATTGAATGTCTAAGCATATGTGCGTGTAAGTTGAGTGGAAAATCTGGCGTTTTTTCATGAATTTGTCTCGCATATTTTTTTAATATTGCATCAACTGTTCCTGGACACATTTTAGTTTTAAGATTTTGATGTTTTGTGTAAAACAAATATTCATCCGCTTTTGAATTATCATGAAACTGTTTCAAATAATTGTCAAGGTGAACAACAACCTCTTCTAGTATAGGGATTCTTCTGACTTTGTTGCCTTTACCTAAAACTCTAATCTCAATTCGATTATCAAACCTATATATATCATTTAATTTTAAATTTAATAGTTCATCTAAACGCATTCCAGTTTCATACAACATGATCATTAAAAATTGATTTCTTTTTCCTATTCTTAATTTTGTATCTGGCTCATTCAACAATAGCTTAACTTGATCTGTCGTCAAATACTCTAGTTTATTATTTTTTCCGCCTTTAAATCGGTGAATACTTTTAACTTTCACATAATAGTTGTATAATTCTATATCTTCTTCCGCGCAATACTTTAAAAAAGACTTAAACGCAGATAATCTAAGATTAATTGTATTTATTGAACAGCCTTTCTCGTTCTTTAAGTAGGTTAGAAAACTATAAATATTATCTTTATTGAAATTATCAAAATTCATATTAACAAATTTAATATTAAGGGTAGTATCAAAATAAATTCTTATTTGGTTGAATGCTTGTTTATACGCTTTTAATGTTTTTTCAGAGTAATGTCTTTTTGTGATTAAGTAAATTTTTAGATATTCACTTAGCCAATCATGAAATAAAATATTATTCTTTGTCATCATCGATCACCTCAGGTAAAACTGTGTTATTTGTATCTGTCATTAAACTATTGAAAGTCGAATAAAAGGCTGGAACTAATTGGATATAATAATCTGTATCTGCATAATGAGTATGGCCTAAATATCTGGAGAAAAAAGGATACATTTGATTAATATCAATGCCATCTTCAACCCATCTTGAAAGGCGTTCAGTAGCAAAAGTATGCCTAAAATCATGTATTCTTCTTTTATTACCAACCAGCGGTATATCTTTAAAAGCAATTACGCTTATTTCACGAAACCAATTGTCAATCGTTGCCTTACCTATTTTTTTATCACCAGTGTTTGTGGGAAAAAAATACTTTCTTTCTGGCAATAGGAATGAAATTATCTGATTATATTCTTTAAGCATAGAAATCAACTCATCACTTAAGTAAACCTTTCGTTCTTTCCAACCTTTTGCCTCTTGAACTAGGAGATACCCAGCATTAAAATTAACATCTTCTAATTTTAAATTGATGGCTTCTGAAAGTCGCATCCCACATAAATAATAAAGTCTGAAAATAACTGGAGCAACATATTTTTTATAAGGAGAACCCTTTGAATCGGGTAAATTATCGACTATTTTAAAGAAAGAAATTAATTCTTCTTTAGTATAAATATGAGCCTCATATTTGATTTGTTTTTGTGGAATATGGCCGGGAACCACAAAACAATCAATGCCTAGTCCTGATATATATTTTGAAAGTTGCCTTATAGGCGATATCCTTCGGAGTAAACTGTTTTGGTGTTCGTTAGGCTTATAGTTCACCCAAGCATTTATTATTTCTGGTGTAATGGTAGTTGCTTCTGGAAAGTTATCAACGAGCATTTTATCAAAACAGCTTAAAATCTGTGCAGATGAATTATAAGGATAGCCAGAATTGCGCTTTTGATTAATAAACGATTGTATTAATTGACTCATTTTAGAATGATATTGGTAGCTTCGAATTTTTACATCCATGATTTGATTCCAATCCATCTAGCGTCTAAGCAGCAACTTCTTAATTTTTCAGAATCCAGTGAGTAATAATATTTATCTGAATCTTTATTAACGTGACCTAGGCTATCCGTTATAATTTGATAAGGTACTTCCATGTCTAATAACCTTTTTACTAAAGAATACCTGAAGACATGTGTCCCTTTCCCCTTACCATTTAAAGGCGTAATATTTAACTTTTCAAAAATTCGTGAGCATAGATTATAGGCACTCTTAATTTTGTGATAGGGTTTCTGTTTTCTTATGAAAATAAGGTGTATTACATTCGGGGCGTTCGTTTTCCAAATAATTGAAAATAGCGTTTCCAACATCATCCAGCAAAGGAAGTGTGAGATAAACATTTGTTTTTGTCTGAGTAATTTTAATTTGATCTCGATACCAATCAATTTCATCAAATTTCAAATTACAAATATCAGAATCTCTTAAGCCGTATCTGATAGCTAGTAACATGATGGCTTGATCTCGATACGAAATCTTATCCAAATAAGCGATCAATTTCAATTCGTCATCTTTTGAAATTATTGAAGGATTGAAAGATTTTAGATATAGTGGTTTTTGTATCATAGCCGAAAAATTTTTAATCATGTATCCTTGATTATAAAGGTATAACAATATTTTTTTGACTATAGGATAGATGGTTTTAAGGGATGATTGGGTAAAATCTTTTATTACTTTTTCACATAACATTTCTATGTCATTTTCGATTATTAATAATAAATCATCTGATTTCTTTACATTCAGATAGATCATCATTTTTTTGAAGACATAGTAATAGAGATTCACTGTATCTAATGCCATATTATTATTGTTCATAGATAACATATAATCCTGTATAATAATCTGTAAATCTTCATCCAATATAATTTTACTTGACTTAAATATGTGCCAATGATATGTACCGCTATTGGCTACTTCGATAAGAATATTTAAAGCTCTTTTTCGTATCTTATAAACCCATTTTTTCAATAAACCAGTATCAAACTTTAATTGGTTATCTTTTAAAAAACTGTTTAAAACTTCTTCATCATAAGTAAAATTCTTATGAGAAATTAACCATGAATAAATATAAAGATAAGCTTTTTTATACTGACCATATGTTGATTGGGTAGTATCTTCATTCTTAATATTATATAAAGTATAACTGATTAAATACAAATTATCTGCACTGTCGTCTAAAGGAAACGTAAAATTTTTAAAATAAGCGGTAACTTCTTCATATGTATAAAGATTTGGCAAATTTAATAAATATCCATCTTGATCAAGAGCGTTAGTAGAGGCAACTTCATCAACAAGTTTAACAACCCATTTTCGATTTAAAATGGCATCATAGCCATTAGAACCGGCTAAAATAAAATCATCATATAACTTTTGACAAGGCCTTGTAAATCCATTGCATGATCCAAATTTTAAAAAACTCTTCAAATACCAATGATGTCTCAAAATAGTCGTCTCACAAAGATTATTACTTTTTTGATTCAATTCAAAACAAGTTTTCATAATGTTCTCTAGTTCGTTCATTTATGTCATCCTTTCTGTTCATTTAGACAAGAATAGCATAACATAAGAAAAAACATTATCTTCAAAAATAAAACAAAAAACATCCTGAATAAGAGGTTATCTTCTCTATTTTGAAGATAATCTTTTTTTAGAGATAATCTTTTGGTCTCTTAACTCTGGCTGGTATGATGACAGTATCATAGTATTCAGCCATTTCCTGATATGCCTTGTTGATAATGATATCTTCATATTTTTTATGAGATATGACACCTGTTTTTAAATTGTCAGGGACAATCATCAGTGGAACTCCACCAAAGAATCTGAACATGTTGATATGAAGATTGATCCAGCTTTCCTGTTTCATGTTGTCAGTTGCTTCACAATAGATATATTGACTGAAAGGGAGCACTGCAACGAAAAGATAAGCTTTGGATATGATTTCTCTTCGTGACAGATCATAGATTGGTAAAGTCTGTCCTGCAAAATCAACTTCAACTTTTTCGCCTGGTTTCTGTCCAATATGCATTGTCAGATTATTCTTCTCAACATGCTGCCTATAAAGTTTTGAGAACTGAGTATATTTAAGAAATGGTTTGTTCTCAAGCTTGCATCTTTCAACATATTCTTCCCAGAGAAGCATGACAGTGACGCCGGGTTTTAACAGTTCTTTATGAACATAGTCATAGTCAGGTCTTTCCTGATAATAAATCACCTCCTTCTTGTTTCCGAAGATTTCATCAATCTCATCGTCAGTTTTGTCTTTAATAAGTTCATATGTTATAGAAAGTTCATCAGCTTTTTCATAGGTAGACTTTATTTTTCTGCTTGCACAATGAACGACAGACATGATGGCCTTTTGAGACATTCCTAACGATCGGAGTCTTAAAATTTCTTTTTCTTTTGCCATAATAAAAATGACCTCCTTTCATGTAAATGTAAGGTGGGAAATCCTTACAATTCCATTGTAGAAAGGAAAAACAAAAATAAAAGAAAAATCGTCATCACACCAGTGTGATGACGACATCAAACAAGTAACATTATTCGATTTTCAAAGTGAAATATTCAAATTGTTATGAAAATCGCAATATTTGATGATGATATTATATTTTCCCAAAATTTATCAAAGGAATTCAATGAATATTATAAAAAATTAATTAGCCCAATAGAAATTGAAATAATAACCAAGAATTTTTCATTAGATTCATTTGATGATTTAGATATCGCTTTTATTGATATAGATTTAAATGGAAAAAATGGCATTGCTTTAGCTAAATATATGACTGATATTTCACCAAAAATTTTAATAATCTTTATATCTTCAAGAGATGAGTTAGTTTTTAATGCATTATCAGTGCCAACCTTTCAATTTATAAGGAAATCAAAGTTTAAAGAAGATTGTGCAAAAGTATTTAACCAATTATATAAACACATTCAAATTTATAACAAAAAAATCATTTTAGAAATAAATGGTAGAAAAACTGTTTTAAATTTAAATGAAATTCAGTATCTCTTATCTTTTGGTCGAGATTTATTAATCAAAACTATTACAAATGATTATATCATTGTTTCAACAATGAAAGAAATTATGCACAAAATAGAAGAAAAATCATATAACGATTTAATACAGATAAGTAGAAATCAAATAGTAAATTTAAATTATGTTAATAATATAAAATCCTCAAACGTTATCCTAAATGATGGAAGCAAATATTCAATTGGTAGAAAATATAAATCTACTTTTATAAAAAAATATGAGGAATTTCTTTTAAGATGATTATATTTGATATTTTAATGACTCTTTTTGAGGATTTCATAATTAGTTATTTTTTGGTTAATATATTTTCTGACACAAAAAAATTCAACACAATTTTCATTATAACATTGATTACCTTAATCGAAACTTTTATTTTAAATAATTATTTTATGAACAATGAATTGTTATTCTTTTCATTAGTAACAACTTGGACAATTTCATTATGTTTTATAACAAAAAAAATTAATATACTTTACTTACTATTACCATGTCTAATGATGGGTTTATTGCTTATTTCCAATATTAGTTCGTTTTATTTTATATCAAGAAGCGATATTTGCGTAACTTTATCTAAGTTATGGCGAATATCGCTTTTTTTTGTTAAAGAAATAGCTGAAAAGGAGAGTGCTATATATGACAAGCTATGAAAAAATGCAATACGATCGTGCCAGTCTGATTTACGACAAGTATACTGCTTCTAACGATATTGTTTATAAAAATAATGGGCTTGCTCAACTAATGAGTTTAATGGAAAACGTGTTTGGGATACCATGGCTAACTGATTCATTCGCAATCTGGGCACAAGATCATCCTGAGATTGCTGCGTTGTATGGTAAAGTTTCCGCTGCTCGTGATTTCTCCGTTATGCCAGATTCTGAGCCTGAAGAAGAAAATGTAATAGCTGAATGTGCTTCACCTGTAGAAGTTTCTATATCGTTAAATTCGGCAAGAGAACCTTATGTTTTCCTTGCGGATAACAAGTTGGATCTTTGCAAGCGTGTAGCTCTGTGGTTATCTGATAAAACGTCCATTGAGGATATAGATATAAGCTTTGTTGGTAGTATAGATGCTCTTCCAGATACTTAAGATTATGGAGGTGTTATTGTGACTAAATCAAAACGTAGTTTAAATGTAATGACAAGATTTTCTGAAGAAGAAATGAATCATGTAGAAGAATTACGGCAAAGAGTAAATACGAGTACGAATGGAAAGCTCTTTCGCAACATAATTTTAAATATAGCTCTGCATCCAGAATTTGATTTTTTGGCATTTGATATTGATTCATCTATTGATGCAGGTGAAAAAAACCAACTGGTTCTTTATGAAAAGATAAAATCATTAGTGGATATGCTGAAAGAAGAAAATATATTACCAAATGAATGAATTCATCATATTTATATTGATCAATGTAATGATCATTTACTTTTACTATTATGGTAAACACAAGAAATAACGCAAGGGAGATATTATGAAAAAAAATATATTTTTCAAGGCACAGTTAACTGGGCAAACAGATGAAGAAACATTATACAATACCTTTCCACTATATGTAATAGCGGTGTTAGAGATACTCTTTCTCGTATTACTGCAGGGGGAATTTAATACATTATCAATTATATTGCTATGCATAGGGCTGACTATAGCCTGTACTGCAGCTTATAAGGTTGGTAGAAATAGTGGGAGATAGGTATGGATGCTATAGATCTTGTCAAAAAAATTCATGCAGGTGCTGATGATACTTGTTATTCCGCTATTCTAACGACTTGGGAAGATAAAACAAGGTATGACCGATTGGAAGAGTTGATGTCTCTCCTGTGTAAAGGTGTGGATATGCAAACGGCTGCAGAGCAGCTTCAAATAACTTCCGCAGCTGCAAAAGTTTTATTAAGGAATTGTGAGACTATCCATATAAATAAAGAAAAACGGTGTATGTATGATCATATGCTGCAAACCTCTGTCTTTCTTGATCAATGTGAAGAAATGATATACGCAGAAGCCGAGGATGTCTATTTCTCGCTCAATAGCTTTTATAAGCCCAAAAAAGCCGGTAGTAATGTCAGACATATCAATGCGTTGGTCTTAGACTTTGATTATTACAAAGATGAACGGTTCGCAGGGTGGGAAGCTGAAAAATTTTATAGAAAGAAGATAAAGAACAAACTTCCATTTCCTCCAACAGCTGTCTTAGATTCCGGACGTGGACTTTACATTATCTATGCATTTCACCATTGTTCTTATCACATGGAACATCTATATCGAGCGACACTGGATGCTTTTTACAGCCGCTTTAAGAATCTGGAGATGGATGCTGGTGCTATGCTGCTGACGCAGGTAATACGTCTACCAGGATCAATTAACAGCCGATCCGGAAGACAAGTCAAGATTCTACAGTACGAGGATACTGATTATCGTATACAAGATTTTACAGTAATGCTCCCTTGGACACAAACGGAAGTGATAACTTACCGTACCACCAAGAAAGATAAGAAGCGTGATAAGCAGGTAGCAAAAGAAAAAAAGGATATCAGTAAACGGAAACCTTATTTCAACGATTTTTATGAGGATGCGAAATCTTTAATCGTTATGCGGAATAGAAACGGTTATTACAAAGGTTACAGAGAAATGTTGCTTTACCTCGTTCGAGAGCGAGCGATATGGTCGGGATATACAATCGATGAGTCAGTTAAATTAGCGAAGGAACTAAACCAAATAATGCATGATCCTAAACCAGATTTACAAATAGAAAATAGATGTCGGCCATCTCCAGGGCGGATGACAAGCTCAATTGACAAAATTATCGATAAATTGAATATCACGCTGAGGAGCAATGATATAAATAATTAAAGGAATAGGTTATCTTCTTGAATTGG
>ERZ791934.2204-NODE-2204-length-13506-cov-3.497063_pt1 | contig 13506 bp, 16 predicted proteins | sample MGYA00510125_ERZ791934 | MGnify/ENA primary metagenome ERZ791934 (study PRJEB30046, sample SAMN00993240) | human gut metagenome | study: EMG produced TPA metagenomics assembly of the A metagenome-wide association study of gut microbiota in type 2...
GGATTGAAATATCAAACGCAATATCCTCGATCATGCGATCATCGGTCGCACCCCACGCGGGTGCGTGGATTGAAATAATTTTGATTTTGGTATAATGGAGACGCAGTGAGGTCGCACCCCACGCGGGTGCGTGGATTGAAATGATAATAACAACAAGTTTGCACAGGTGATCGAAGGGTCGCACCCCACGCGGGTGCGTGGATTGAAATTTTGGTCTCTTTAAGAGACTGCTTGATTTTATCGTCGCACCCCACGCGGGTGCGTGGATTGAAATGGAAGCCTAGACCTGTATTTTCTCTGCCGCTTGATCGTCGCACCCCACGCGGGTGCGTGGATTGAAATATCGATTTTGCTATAGGCACAGATGTCGATAATATGTCGCACCCCACGCGGGTGCGTGGATTGAAATTTGGCACTCTCCACATCGGCCTGAAGGCCCTTCAGTCGCACCCCACGCGGGTGCGTGGATTGAAATTTGCGCTTTATATTTCAGGGGTATATAAATCAAATGGTCGCACCCCACGCGGGTGCGTGGATTGAAATAAATGGAACGTTGAATGCATCACGAATTTAAAGACCGGGTCGCGCATCCGGTTCCGCACGTCGAGCTATAAGACAAAAGATGGAGGCAGACCTGGCGCGGTTGTATTTGATGAATACCACGCTTACGAAAACTATAAGATGGTGGACGTTGCCACAACAGGGCTCGGAAAAAAGAAGCATCCGAGAAAGACCATCATCACAACAGACGGATACATCCGGGGAGGCCCGCTGGACGACCTAAAAGAACAGGCGCGGGGAGTCTTGTTCAGAGGGCAGGATGACGGAGGCGTACTACCTTTTATGTGCCACCTGGACAGCATCGAAGAGGTTGACAAACCGGATATGTGGGTAAAGGCAAATCCGTCCCTAGCGTACCCTGAATTTGGAACGCTACTCCGGGAAATCAAGCAGGAATATGCTACTTACAAAAATAGCCCGAATCGTGCTGCATCATTTGTGGTGAAAAGGATGAATATGCCTGCCGAGCGGGAAGACGAAGATGTAACAACGTGGGAAAATGTGCTCGCTGCAAGTCGCCCGTTGCCCGACCTGGCCGGATGCCCGTGCGTAGCCGCAATCGACTATGCCAAAACGCAGGATTTAATTGCGGCGGGTCTACTGTTTAAAAAAGACGATGTATATTACTGGATCACGCACTCATGGATTTGCAAGAACTCACTGGATTTGCCGCGCATAAAAGCCCCACTTGAAGAGTGGGAGGCGAAGGGCCTCTTAACGTTTGTGGACGCGCCGGAAGTGTCGCCGGAAATCCCAACGCAGTGGGTTGAAGAGCAGGCGAGAATTTATCAAACTACCGTAATGGGGATGGACAATTTTAGATACACATTGCTATCAGCAAGTTTAAAACAACATGGATTTGACACCGACAAGGGCGGGCGCAACAACATACGCCTGACGAAGCGCGTCACGCAAATGCGATGGGCACCCGTCATTGCAAGTGCATTCGCGACGAAAAGGATCATTTGGGGAGATAATCCGCTTATGCGATGGTACACCTGGAACACCTGCGTTGCGACCGACAAAGACGGGAACATGGTTTATCAAAAAAAAGAAGAGAAGTCACGAAAAACAGACGGATTTATGGCTCTTGTGCACGCCTTTTGTGCCAGCGAGGATTTACCGGACTGCGGAAACTGCTCAGGGAGCTATGAAGAAGTACAATTCTACAGCTATTAGGAGGGCAAGATGAAAAGAAAGCCAAAAATTGAAGTTGAGGTTGAGGTAAGCGGGATTGATGAGGCGTTGAAAAAGGCGTACGAACTTAAGACAGTATGGCAGAATATTAACCGGCTTATCGATGAAGCAAAATCAAAAATTGAAAAGTAATCCCTAAAAATCTGAGTAGAAGGAAGGTGGATGGTTGCGCATTATCGAATGGATACGCGATATATTTGGCGAAAAGGACACGGTCACGCTTGCGGAGAAAATTGAGACGCAGCAGTATAAACTTGCGATCGAAGATTTTGCGATCCAAATGTCGATTAATCTGATAGCGGGTGCTGTCAGTAAGTGCGAGTTTAAAACTCTCGCAAAAGGAACTCCGGTCAAGAAAGGCGATCATTATATCTGGAACATAGAACCGAACGTCAATCAAAACTCGTCTCAGTTTATCGGGGAAATCGTGCGGAAACTCCTGTACTATAACGAGTGCCTTGTCATCGAGCAAAACGGGCAGTTGATCGTAGCGGATGATTTTGTCCATACGGAGTATGCACTCTTTCCCGACACCTTCACCAGCGTCCGACGCGGGGAGCTCACCTTCCAAAAGACCTTTTATGCCGGGGATGTCATGTATTTTAGATACTCAGAAATCAGCATACGTGCATTGCTGTCAAGTTTGATGAAAGGATATTCCGACCTCCTGTCGATGGCGGTTAACAAATACAAACGAGCGGGCGGAAGAAAGGGCATTGTAACAACCGAGACAACGCCGCAGCAAAACGACGCATGGCAAAAGGCTCTAAACGACCTTTATGGGAATCGTTTTAAATCCTATTTTAAGGAAGAAAACGCCCTTGTAGTCCTTCCGAGGGGAATTAAATATGACGAGATTTCAGGAGAAGGTAGCAAAAAATCCACCAGCGAGGTAAATGACATTGCAAACATCACGAAAGAAGCGTTTATGCGTGTTGCACAAGCATTTAAAATTCCGCCCGCTCTCCTGCAAGGGGAGATTGCGGACGTGGAGAGTTTGGTAGACGAATTTTTAACATTTTGCGTCGATCCCTTGTGCGATCTCATCCAGACGGAGATCAACCGGAAGTATTACGGAAAAGAGGCATATATTAACGGTTATAAGCTCATGATCGACACAACATGCGTGAAGCACATTGACGTTTTCTCGATCGCAGATAAGGCTGATAAATTGATTTCTGCTGGCCTTTACAATATCGATGACCTGCGTGAAAAGTTGGGCGATGTACCGCTCAATACATGGTGGAGCCGTATGCACTGGATGACTAAAAACTATGCGGACATTACAAAATTACCTGCAGCGGGAGGGGGTGAAGTAAATGAAAATTGAAAAATCCGGAAAAGTGACTGGGCTTGAAGTTGATGACGCAGAACTTGAAAAGATTAATCAGCTTACCTTGTCGCCGCTAACAGCAGAAGAAGTCTTTGCTTTCCGAGTGATCGCGTGTGGAAACGACATTGACCGTGATGGTGAGGCGTTCACAAAATCGGCGCTGGAAAAACTATCTGAACTGTACGTCGGGAAAACCATGATTACAGATCATGATTGGTCCGCAAATGGCCAGATCGCTCGCGTATACCGAGCAGAAGTTACAACCACGGGAGCGAAATCCAAAACCGGCGAGCAGGGCGCACAGCTCATCGCCTATTGTTACATGGTCAGGACAGACAAGAATCAGGGTTTGATCGCGGAGATTAAAGCCGGTATTAAAAAAGAGGTATCCATTGGGTGCGCAATTGGCCGGGTGACCTGCTCGATTTGCGAAGTGGATAACACAAAAACGTATTGCGAGCACCGCGCAGGCGAGGAGTATGATGGGAAAACCTGCTATAAAGCCCTTGACGACCCGAAAGATGCATATGAAATCTCATTCGTCGCCGTCCCCGCTCAGCCGGAGGCTGGGGTGACGAAGGATTACGGCGGAAAAAAGGAAGAAGCTCCGCCGCAGACGCTCATGAAGAGATTGCAAGCAATTTTTGCAGGCAAAGAATAAAAAATGGAGGTATCAGACATGCCTAAAAGCAGTGATTTTACGAGAGACGATTTTCGCAAAAAGTTTTCCGACGCGCTTAAAACAAACGACGAGGAAAAGGTTGCAGAGGTGTTTTGCTCCTTTGCAGAGGAAATGCGCAAAGGAATCGAAAATGATTATTTGGAGTATCAGAAGACGAAGGATAATGCGATCCTTGAGAAACGTGGCGTGCGCGCGCTGACGGCGGGTGAAACCAGATTTTACAAAGCACTCATCAAGGCGGCCCGCGAGGACAGTATCGAAAAAGGATTTGAGGGCCTTGAAAACGCCTTCCCCGAAACGGTTATCGATCAGGTGCTTGATGATATCAAGACCACATTCCCACTGCTTAGCGCGATCAGCATCCAGAATACGGCGACGCTTACGAAGATGATCGTCAACAAAAAGGGCGTGCAGTTTGCAGTATGGGGGCCGCTAGGGAGCAAGATCACTCAAGAACTAGAAGGCGCAATCGCAAAGGTGGAAGTAGGCACAAAGAAGCTTACGGCCTTTATGGTCATCTCAAAAGACATGATGGATGCAGGGCCGCAGTGGATCGACGCATACATCCGTGCTGTACTCGCGGAAGCACTCGGTGCTGGTTTGTGCAAGGCAATCATTGCGGGCACCGGTAAAAACGAGCCAATTGGCATGATGAAAAATCCGGACGGAAGCGTCACTGAAGGCGTATATCCCGACAAAGAAGCGGTGAAAATTACCGATCTCTCACCGAAAACAATTGGAAGCATTGCAAAAACAATCTCTAAAGGGCCGAATAACCGTAAGCGCGCCGTCCCGAGGCTGCTGATGGCGGTAAATCCGACCGATTATTTTGACAAGGTCATGCCTGCGACAACCTACTTAACACCCAATGGGACTTACGTCCAAAATGTCATGCCGTATCCTACGGACATTGTGCAGGATGTGAATGTCCCAGATGGAAAGGCAATTTTTGGCCTTGCGAGCCGATATTTTATGGGCGTTGGCAAAGGCGGTGCGGGCGGTAAAGTCGAATACTCGGACGAAGTGCGTTTTTTGGATGACGAGCGGGTTTACATCACTAAAATGTACGGCGATGGAATGCCGCTTGACGGAAACGCCTTTGTCGTGGCAGACATTTCTGGATTGGAGACGGCCAATTATGAGGTGACGGTTAATCAAAAAGAAGCAGCCACATCCTGACGGGTGGTGTGAAAAATGGAACTATTTGAAGCTGTGATGCAGGAGTTAGATATCACGTGGGATGACATATCAACGGAAAAACGCATTGACGGCTACATCGCGAGAGGAAAGGCGCGCCTGGAGCAAATCGCAGGCGCGCCGCTCAATTTTGACGAGGAAGGGGAGCCGCGTCGGCTCCTACTCGACTATTGCAGGTATGCAAACTCACGCGCACTAGAGGCGTTTGAGCGAAATTTTGCATCCGATCTGCTGAGTTTGCATTTGAATGCGCAGGTGAAAGCCAGTGAAACCGAAAACGCCGAATGAGTTTTTGACTTTTAATGATGGGCCAATCGAAATCATCCGGGAAGGTAGCAGAGAAAGGCTGAGGCTACACTACGGAAACCGCGTTGTTGGCATCAAACGCCATTATGCCGCCCGAACTGCGGGGACGGAGATTAGCAAACTCATCCATGTCCCGCGCGTACCGGGAGGCATATCGCCGCAGGACGATGCGATCATAGACGGAAAAAAGTACAAGATCGAGCAGGTGCAGGCGCTTGACGATACCAACCCGCTGTGTTATGTCCTTACGCTCAAAAAATATGGGATTGTGAGGGGATAGCGTTGGGACAGATTGTCGGGATTTTGGATTTAGAGGACGCAATCGAAAAAGAGTTGGAAGCTTATGAATCCGGGGTATCTAAGGTTGTAAAAGACGGAGTAGAAAAAACAGCCAAACAGGTAAACCAGACGATTAAAGACCACGTTACATTTGGAGGCACAGGAGAGTATGTTAAAGCGTTTCGACTGTCAAGGACGATTGAAACGCCCTATCAAAGATCGTATACATGGTACGTTGCGGCACCGTATTACCGATTAACGCATTTATTGGAAAACGGCCACGCTATGCCGTGGGGAGGCCGTTCACGTGCCTTTCCACACATCAAATACGGAGAAGAACTCGCGGAAGCGAATATGCTCGAAATTGCGAAGGAGGCGGCACAGAGTGGACATTAAATCTTGGCTCGAACAGACGGGAGAGCCGGTCGCGGAAACCGCCTTTACCAAGCAAATGCAAGCCCCGTTTATTGTTTATCTGGACGATACAAGCAGGAGGGGACACGATTTTGGAAACCTCCTGACGGTGCATAACCTAACGATCGAGCACTACACAGAGGACGGTAATGACGGGTCAGTTATTGATCTCATCGAAGCAGCGGGAATCCATTACGAAAAAGAGCGGCAGTGGTTAAACAAAGAAGAATGTTTCGTGACATTGTTTTATCTCGATGAAATTTTAGAAAAGGAGATCATCACATGAAAAGAAATCCCAACACTATTACACTTGGAAGCGGAAAGCTTTACATCAAAGAGTTTAAGGAGAGCATCGGAGATGTTGCCCAGCTTATCAAGGACATGGCGACAGATGAGTTCCTTTTGGGTCGAATTCAGGGAGGCGCGAGCTTGGAATATAAGCCGAATTTTTACACGGCACAGGATGATTTTGGGTATGTTACCAAAACAATTATCACAGAAGAAGAAGCGACGTTAAAAAGCGGGATTTGTACATGGAACGGCGCCGTGCTTGAAAAGCTTTGCGCAACTGGTCGGGTCACAGAGGATACCACAAACGGGCTGCGTATCGTGAAAATTGGTGGGATCAGTAACGACAACGGAAAAATCTATGTCATCCTGTTTGAGCACAAGGACGCAGAATATGGGAATGTCTATCTCGCTATCGCTGGCCGCAATACCGCTGGATTATCGCTCGCGTTCGCGAAAGATAAGGAGACTGTCATCAATGCCGAATTCTCGGCGCAGGCATGTGACGAGGAGGGAACAAAAATCATTTATGCGGAGGAAATCGACAAATCCTCTGAGCGGGAGGAATAACACATGTTTGATGTTGCCACACTGTCAAGGCGCTATTTTGGATTGCGCCTGACCGTTGAAACGGATGACGGAAAGCGAGATATCGATCTGGAAATCGAGCCTCCGAAACTGAAAACGATGAAACGCCTCATGGCACTCAGTAAAGCCGGGGAGGATGAGAACCAGATTGATATGCTTACCGATGCGATGCAAAAGCTACTGTCTAAAAATAAGTCTGGATACAAGGTGCCGCGCGAATTGATCGAGGAACTCAATTTCGACGAACTGCAAGCGATTCTTGAAGAGTTTTTATCGTGGATTGCGGAGGTGCAAAATCAAAAAAACTGAATGTCCCGTATTATCCCGCCGAGGGTGATGCGGGACATTTTGATATCCAAACATTGCCGGAAAAGCTCGTCAGCGAATATACGGGGTTTAATCTCCGTGAGGTTGACGAGCTTAATTATTTTGTTTTTTGTCTCTATTTACGCGATGCGGCAATCTACCGCTATATGCAAACAGAGAAGGGGCAGGAATACCTTGAAAAATGCTGGACGATCCGGCAGACAGAACCGGACCGGGGTGCTTTGCGCGTTCAGTTTGGAAATAAAGAGGCGAGTAGGGGGGAGAGAAGATGAGCACAGGAAAAATTAAAGGCATCACGGTAGAAATCGGAGGAGACACAAGGCCGCTGAACGATGCCCTGAAAAAATCAGAAAAGCAGATCAAAACCACGCAAAGTGAACTGCGAGAAGTGAACCGGCAGTTAAAATTTGATCCCACAAATACAGAACTGCTCAGGCAAAAGCAAGCCCTGCTTGCAAGTGCCGTCAACGAAACCCGCCAGAAGCTTGATACGCTGAAACAGGCCGAAAAGCAAGCACAAGAACAATTTAAGCGCGGAGATATATCCGCTGAGCAGTACCGTTCCCTGCAACGCGAAGTTGTCAAAACAGAAGGACAGTTAAAAAGCCTTGAAAAGCAGGCGGCACAGTCGAACGCAGCGATCGAAAAGATTAAAGGCGTTGCCGACAGCGTATCGCAAGGGGCAAAAAAGGTCTCCGGAGCTATGGCTCCCGTGTCTGCTGCTATTGTGGGTGTGGGCGCGTATGCGGTTAAGGCAATGGATGAGGTTGACGTGGGGCTTGACACTTTGGCAACCAAAACCGGCGCAACCGGGGAGACTGCAAATGACCTCAAAGAGGTATATAAACAGGTTGCAGAAGAAATTCCGGGCGATTTCGGGGATATCGGGGCTGCCGTTGGCGAACTCAACACGCGCCTTGATTTTACAGGAGAAAAGCTAAAGTCTGCGTCCGTGGATTTTTTGAAATTTGCGAAGGTAAACGGAACGGACGTAAACACGTCTGTACAGCTTGTTACCCGTGCAATGGGGGACGCGGGAATTTCGGCAGGCCAATACAAGCCATTGCTAGATGCTCTGACTGCGGCAACTCAAAAAAGCGGAATCTCCATTGATACGCTGACGACCAACCTTGCGAAATATGGTGCGCCAATGCGCGCTCTGGGGATAGACACAGAAAACGCAATTGCACTCTTTGCTGGGTGGGAAAAGGCAGGCGTTAACACCGAAATTGCATTTTCGGGGATGAAAAAGGCGATCTCCACTTGGGGTGCTGCCAACAAAGACCCGCAAAAAGAGTTTGCGAAAACCATGCAGCAGATCAAAGACTGCCCAGACTTGGCGAGTGCGACGACACTCGCCATAGAAGCTTTTGGGCAAAAGGCAGGGCCGGACCTTGCCGACGCGATCAAGGGTGGCAGATTTGAGGTCGAATCTTACGCGAAAGCAATTCAAACGTCGGCAGGTACCGTAGAAAGCACGTATAGCCAAGTTGTAGATGAAGTAGACGACGCACAGCTCGCAGCACAAAATCTGAAGCTAGGCCTGCATGACTTGGGGGAAACGGTAGCTAAAACGCTTGGGCCGATCTTTTTGAAGATTGCACAAAGCGTGAAGCAATTGCTGGATCGATTCAACGAGCTAAGCCCAGCAGGCAAGAAAACCGTTATGGTTATAGCTGGGATAGTCGCCGCGATTGCGCCTATGGCAGGCGTTGTCTCGGTAATCGCGAAAATGACATCGGGAATTATGAGCCTTTCTGGGACGTTTAAGGCGCTCAAAAGCGCTACACAGGCACAAACGATAGCGCAAAAGGCGCTCAATCTCGTAATGAATCATAATATCATCTTTTTGGTTATCACGGCAATCACAGCCCTTGTAGCGGGATTTATGTACCTTTGGAAAAACTGCGAAGGGTTCCGAAATTTTTGGATCGGACTATGGGACAAAATTAAGACGGTTACGTCAAACGCAGTTGAAGCCTTGAAAACCTTTTTTACCGTCACGATTCCGAATGCCTTTAACGCGGTTATAGATTGGATCAAAGCTAATTGGCAAGGGCTGCTACTCTTGATTGTTAATCCATTTGCAGGCGCGTTCAAACTGTTGTATGACAACTGTGAAGGGTTTCGGAATTTCATAAATAGTTTTCTGCAAAAAATTAAGGAATTTTTTGTAAACGCATGGAACTCTATAGTCACTTTTTTTAAGGAATCGATCCCAAACGCTTTTGCGCAGCTCGTCGCATGGTTCTCAGAACTACCTGCAAAAATCGGCTATGAAATCGGTCGCATCCTCGCAAACATCGTGAATTTTGGTGTGAATGCGTGGAATTGGGTGACAGCAGAACTCTCCAAAATCATACAAGGGATTGTCGATTGTTTTGCATCCCTTCCGGGCCGCATATGGACGTGGTTGGTAAACGCTAAAAATCGAGTCACCGAATGGGGCGCATCCGTAAAAGAACGAGCGTCTGCCCTGATTAAGCAGACAATCGATGCGGTTGTTAACTGGTTCAAATCCCTTCCGGGCCGCGTGAAAGAATGGCTGACTAAAACCAAAGACCGGGTGGTTTCTTGGGGAAAAGAAACGGCGCAAAAGGGCAAAGAGGGCGCACAAGACCTATTCAACAATATTGTCAACACTGTCAAAGAACTGCCTGGAAAGATGCTTGATATCGGCAAAAACATTGTTACGGGAATTTGGGATGGAATCAAAAATAAAGTGACTTGGATCAAAGACAAGATCAAGGATTTCTCCGGAGGAATCGTAAAAGGATTTAAAGATAACTTAGAAATCCACTCTCCCTCTCGCGTATTTGCGGATCAAATTGGCAAGTTTATCCCTGAAGGCATATGGCAGGGAATTTCTGGCGCGATGGGAAAGCTGCAAAGCAACATGAAGCAGAGCGTCGGCAGGCTTGTTGAGGCCACGCAGGGGAGCGTTAATGCCACAATGATGACCACGGAAGGCGGAAGCGCGGGTGGTAAAAGCATGTCATTTACGCAAAACAACACATTTAATGGTTACCAGAGCCGCGACGGCGCGCGCGCGGTCGAAGACCTTAACCGCAAACTTGGAATTGCGTACGGAGGTGCGTTTTAAGTGCGAAAAATTCAACTGAAAAACGCTCATGGCCAGACATTTGACCTACTGCGCCGGGACGCAATCTTTAAAAATATGGATGGGATCGGATTTCGAAAAGAAATCGATTTTTCACGTGTCGGGGATAATTTTATTGAAGTAGAAAGCCTGTTGTCACAAAAAGTGATAACAGGCACCATGATTTTTGACAGCGAAGATGCGTACAACGAGTTTTTAAAATTTATCCGCTACGCCCCCCTACAATTTGGCTACAGCCAACGAAGCGAATGGCGATACATTAAATGTATTGTATCCAACCTAAAAAAACGGGAGATCACGCCCTATAATGAGTTTTGTGAGGTCGATGTCGATTTTACCTCTATTTCCCAATGGCAAAAGAATACACAAATTGTAACGGCGCAGCGCTCAGAAGGATCAGGTAAGACCTATGATTATGCCTACCCGTACTCCTATGTTGACGGAGCGATGGGGAACGCAAAAATCGTGAATACAGGGTTTGAAAACGCGCCTATGCGGGTCCACATTTTCGGCCCCTGTCAACGTCCATTTTGGACGATGATGCAGTCAGGACGGGTGATTGGGAGCGGGAAGGTTAACACTGTTATCAACAGCGGAGAGCAATTGATAGTAGACAGTAGCCCTTTAACCCTCGAAATGTCGCGCAGGGACCAAAACGAAAAACTGATCTGCGATGAATACCAAAACGGAGACTTTTCGACAGATCGCTTTCTCCTAGCTCCGATCGGAGAAAGCGAATTGATTTTTTCGCACGAAGGAAGCGAAACTTTAAAGGTGATTATCGAGGTGAACGAGATTGCCGAAACAGTATAGGGCCGAAATACTTACGCGAGATTTTACGTTTAGAGGATGGTCACAGGTTGAAAATCCTAAAATCGTTTATGACTATCTTACGCTGGAAACCACAGAAATTAACCTGCCAAAGCATTTAGAATGTCAGCGCGGTGATTATCTCTGCATGGAGGGATATGAAGGGATTGTAAAATCAATCGAATATGATAAAAACCGCACAAAATTGACCGTGAAGCCGCTTTTATCCCTACTAGATATACAGGTTTATTACGACCGGAACGCCATCTATACACAGCCGCTGGAAACCTTTATTGCGGCGATCATCCAAAAGGAATTGATCGACACAGATGACGAAATACAGCGGGTGGAGGGCTTGCGGATTGAAACGCGCACGAATCAAATAGAAGGACGGCTGAATCTAAAAGACAATATCCATAAACTATTTGACGATATTATTTTAAAAGCCTTAACCAAATACGGAATCACGGTAAAAATGTCTCTTGATATTCCCAAAAAAGAAATTAAATGTTCTATCGGCCTGACGAAGGCAGCGCAGAAAACGATTGAGGCAGATTTGCCGGTCGTATTAGAGCAGTCAATTACTTTGCGCGACGATTACGGAGCCGCAAACAAATTCGTTGCGGTCAACAAGCGGAATGAGAACGAAGCTTTGACGTACTACGCAGAGGATTACGCGCCTCCTTGCGTACAGGTTGTGGAATATATCGACGATGACGATTTTTCAGCGAAGGCAAAGGAGAGGTCGAACGAGGCGCTTGCAAAAGCAGAGTTTGAGAATTGCATTGAAATTGTGCTACAGGAAGAAAACACATTTTTAGGAGGAGCGGAGGTCGGGGACCGGGTGAATGTCATAAAGGACGGAGTTGTATACCCCACTGTTTTGACCGGGTACGAAATCGAGCGCGGACGGATGCGGTATATTTTTGGAGCCGTCCGGATTGAATTGACGAAAATATTAATTATGGAAAGAAGGAATGGAAAATGATCGAACTAAAAACGTTTGACAAATCGCGGGTAAATCCCGTAGATGACGGCGTGCTTTACAATGCCCTTGCGGGCGAAAGCGGTATTTTAACGGGTTGCGGGCTGACGGCAGTCGGAGGCGCGCAAGTGCAGATCAGAGATGGATACTTGATTTTATGCGGCAGGGTATGCAAAGTGTCCCAGGAGGTAATATATGCTAATTTGTCCACAAATGGAGTGCAGGAAGGGCAATTAGTTACAGTGATTGATCTGTCAAATGCAGAAAATCCGATAAAGTTTGAGGTGCGTCTGCCGAAAGGCGAATTGATGCAAGAGGATATCAACGCAGGCGGAACGATTTACGAATTGGAAATTGCAACGTATACAGCAGATGAATTATCCGTAAAAAGTATCACAACTACGGCGAATAAAATAGGACTAGCGAAAGAAAAAACACTCGCCCAACCCTCCGGCATCGCCACCCTCGACAGCAGTGGCAAGCTCGCGCAGATGCCCACGGCGGCGGATGTGGGGGCGGTCAAACTACACTGGTCTACCCTCATTAATGAGACAACCGCTACGCCAAATAAGTACAGTTTTGATGATTACATCACTCCGGGCGATGTGGTATCGGTCAGCAACTATGCAAGCGCTCAATCCATTGCCAATATCCCGGAGGCAGCCCCCGGCAAGCTGTACGTGTTGCCTCTGCGCACCGACGATCAGGACCGCAATGATATTATGCAGGAGTATCATACAGTGACCGGCAATATATGGTGTCGCCCACGCTATTATTATAGCGGTAACACATGGAGTGCATGGGGGACATCGGCCAATTGTACCCGCGTGGATAGCGGAGTATACATTGACCTGCCCGGTGGGATGCATATTTGCGTTGGATCGCAGACTTACACCAATGTGGAGATCAACAACCAGACTAACGCTGGATGCTATGTCAGTGGCCGATTGTATTTCAACGGATTTCCGAAGCAGTACCGCTATGCCCCACGATGCCTGATATCACTATCTGTTGGCAGCAACGGCCCATATTGGCTATCCGTTGACAGCAACGGGCCTGCTACTACTCGTCCACAAGGGTTTTTGATTGCTTCGACAATCAAGACAACCGTAGCCACTGTTACATTATCCTATTTTGCGATTGGCATATCTTAAATTAAGGAGGTCTGATTATGTCCATCAAAACTATACAGGCCGTCATTGACGGCCAAACATATCCGCTTACCCTATCGGAGGACGGGTATTATACCCTCTCCGGCACTGCGCCCGCCCTGTCCAGTGCCAATAAGCCGGACGGCTACTATGGCGTGCAGATTATCGCTACCGATAACGCAGGCAACGAGACCACTGTCAATCAAGAGGATGGGACGTGGGGTGCACAACTCCGCTTGCAGGCCTACGAGAGCACCAAGCCCACCG
>ERZ791934.2207-NODE-2207-length-13475-cov-98.186066_pt1 | contig 13475 bp, 8 predicted proteins | sample MGYA00510125_ERZ791934 | MGnify/ENA primary metagenome ERZ791934 (study PRJEB30046, sample SAMN00993240) | human gut metagenome | study: EMG produced TPA metagenomics assembly of the A metagenome-wide association study of gut microbiota in type 2...
CCAAAGCTTCGGAATAGAGCAATGCATATCTGGCCTGTTCAGCCCGGTTGCCTTCCGGTTTGAGTTTTTGTAGTATCACTAATGCACTGTCTGGATTGTTCTGCATTAGCTTTTCAGCCTCACTAAGGCGAGGGGTCTGTTCCCTGTTATAACAACCTGTAAAATAGAGAATAGCTGATAGTCCAATTATAATTTTATATTTCATATTGCGAATATTAGGAGTAACAAACACATTTCGATGCGGAAAGCTTTCATTAGAAGAAATATAATTATTATTACATTCTTTGTATCTCAACAGAAACCATAAATACTTTTTTGCATGATTCCCTGCATGATAGTTCTCAATTCTTATATATACCATTTCCAAAAACAGACAATAACAAAAAAGTTATAAAATATGCAGGCTTGGGAGTTTAGTATTCTTCATTTTATTATCAACTTTAATTATGCGTTGCTTTATACCATAATGTATTTTCTTTCAGCACAGTCATAGGATTGTCACTCGGATCGGATGTTGTTATACCGGAAAATGTATTGATAGGAATAATACCTTTGGCCATAGAGTAGAAATTCTTTGTATGGGTTTTATATGGAACAAGATGATTTAGCTGCTCTCTAAATTGGTTTAATAATATAGGATCGTTACAGAGGGAGGTTATATAATCTGCTAAATCATAAAATATTACAGGAGTATAACCATCTAACCGTTGGATTGTTCCCCTCAGGGATTTGTCAAAAGAATATTTACTATTGATACTTTTTATGATGGCTGCCATATTCTCCAGTTCTGAACAGTCCGTTACTGCTAATGTCCCACAAGGCATTATTTCATAGGTTGAATAAAAATTGTAAAATCCTTCACATACCGATTGATAATCGGGATTCCCCAGTAAATATTCCCCAATAGTGGCATAAGGCATTCCGTATGCCATCATCTCACTGGTGGAACCAATCAAATATTTTGTAACATCCTTTAATTCATAGGCAACCTCTATAGATGACATATAACAGTCATCAAATAGAATATATTCCATTTTCATGCCTGCGTTAGCAATACCGGAGGCTAGAGATTTTATATCTGTTTGGTATTCGGCGGTCAGTCCCCCAAAATAACGTGTCAATGGAACACCCTGATATTCCCAATGCATTTTCATGTGAGGTGCGGAACGCACTTTCATCTCATTAACAGGAAGCCATCCCATACCGTGACATCCTATAATCATGGCATAAACAGAAGCCGGAGCAAATGCCTTTACATCATTTAAAATTGCCGTTATCCCACCGATTGTCGTAAAAGGTGGAGACTTATATTTTTTAAGTATTTCACGTTTACATCTCCCGTGAGAATACGCAATTTCAAACATCATGGCCTCAGTACTACCGGTAGAAATAAAAACAATTACTTTCTCATTGTTCAGCCCTATTTTCGTTATACATTTTTCCAGGTCAGATATGTTATTATAAAAATAGTTCGTCAAATTTGAGGACCATGGCAAATACATGAATAATGTTTTCCGGTTGGCTTCGATCTTTTGATTTTCCTCCTTCTCGCATGAAGAAAAAAGTAAAATTCCTCCCAATAAAAAGATAATGCTAACCTTTACGTAGATTTTTTTCGTTGTTTTCATCCTGTAAATTGTCCAATAACTCATTATTACTTTTTTATTATAGCCTTCCATTGTAAAATCTCTATTTTATCTTAAATGTGAATTGTAAATAACCATTTCCTGATATTCATAGAATCAAATCCTCTTATAATCTTACAATATTATGACTCATTACCTCACAATATATTGAATATTCTAATAAACAGCATGAATTTAATCGTTTATAACACGAGATGATTTTCTTTTCAATGCCTATGGCAGTTCTTGTTGGAGACACTGCCGAATGGCACTTGTTTCCGTTTCATTCTTGCAAAAAAAGATGAAACGGTTTAACAGGAACAACTGCCTGTTGAAACAATACCGACACCAATGTCACAACAGGCAGTTTTATGGTTACTTATGGCAGTCCAAACCGATTTTCAAAGCCAAATCGCTCCGGCTTCCACATCCCCTGACTTATAAGTATAAATTATAAACTCTTCAAGCGCTTCTTTCCATGTAAGATTGAAGGTTCCCATAATTGAATGTATAGCACGATTACTTTTTTCATCAAGCCCGTCTTCTTCCACCCCTTCGGGGTTCGTGTCTTCGTCTACCCCCACAGTCTCTTCACGGCTCCAGAACACCACTACCGGAATGTTTAGGTTGATATCCCATGTACCACGCTGGATCAATATTCCGGAAGGTTTATAGAACGGATCAAAAGTACCTGTTTCCGGATTGCCCTTGGATTTGTAGCCGTGATAAAGACGAATTTTCAGATCGAATTCCTTGCGGTCTTTCAAAAAACTGATAACTCCTTTCAAACCTATCGGGTTACTACCTCCTGTTATTTCAGCTTCCTTGCTATGTTTGGTCTTGTCCCAGGGGGTAGTGTCCACATAAAGATAATCCACCAATTTCTGCGGTTCATTGTCATCGGCTTCCGGCTGACCGTCAAATGTGGGTCTTACATTTTCAGGCGTGAAGAAATGTTGATGAATATTATCCTGCCCGTTTTCTATAAACTGGCTGTTCATCAAATCTCCTTTGGCGTTATAGTAATAGATGAACATCAAATAAACGGGAGCCGGGGTGTATTTCCCATAAGTATAGTAGTCTCCATTTTTCTGCACGTAGAACTTGCTTTGACTGCCTTCGGCAAGCCTCCAACCCTTGCCGGCTTTCAGCTCATAAGTTATTTCCTGAATACGTTTCATGTGCTTGGCTGGAGATTCCGGATTCTGGTGAGGTCCGCCGACTTTCTGTATTTCATCCCAGCCTGCATGCAAGTGGCATTCCACAAGACGGACGGTCATTTTGGAAGGATCTTCATGCAATTTGTTTTCCGTCTCGTTTTCAGGAATTACAGGATCTTTGCCGCATGAATTAAACAACAAAAGAGATGTTCCTATCAGGAACATCAATGCGATTTTACATACGTTTGTTTTCATTTTTTATTTATTTGGTTAATAATAATTGTTATAAATCAAAAACTCCAGTTCACTACACAACGTATATCACATCCCATGTCATGCGCATAGTAGCGTGAACGGTTAGTGTATTCTTTATATTCTTTGTTCAAGATATTGTCTGCCGCTATCATGAATTGTAGTTTGTATCCGTATTTTACAGGACACTCGAAGCTGGCGGCGAACCCCAAGAGGTGGTATGCCGGAGGGGTATAGGGAATAAGATCCGTATTCGGATCAAACCGGGTCTGTTTTGCCACGAATCGATGTCTGATACTCAAACGTAATTTGGAATGCGATTTGGTTTCGTGAAGCCATGAGAGCTCATGGCTGAAACGGGAAGAGGGGATATAAGGAAGGTAATTTCCTGTCGTCTGTTCATTTGCCCGTATAAAAGAAGCAATCAGGTGATAATCCCATGAATTTGTGGGCATGAAGTGAAAGTCAAAATCCATTCCGCGAAAGAAAGCCGGGGTCTGTTTGTATTGGAATACAGGGTATACCCCCGAAATAACAGTGATGGTTTCTTTCTTCGGTTCATCATAGATATAGCCGCTTATCCATTGCAGGTAACCGTCCATTCGGGCACTGAATACTTTATTGCTGTAACTGATGGAAGATATCCATTTATAGCTCCTTTCGGAGTGCATGGTAGAATCTCCTTTGACAAACATTCCGGATCCGAGTTCATTTCCGTTGCTGTATAATTCATACACGTGAGGAGCTCTCCAGGCCAGCCCGAAATTAGTGGTGAGCTTCCATTGGTCAGAAAAATGATGATGACCTCCCAGACTGTATGATACGTTATTGAACTTTCTTGTTCCTCCATAGAGACTTCCTGTCCAGTCATAACCACTGGCACGGGTTTCCTGTCCGTCAAAACGAATACCTGCTTCAATTCCTCCTTTACTGTAATTATACTTCCCGATACCATATATTCCCATCTGTGTCTCTGTATAGTTGGGAATAACGGGAACAATACCTGTTCCTGCCTGACTGTGATTATCAATGAACATAATTTGTCCCCCAACCTCTGTTTGCCATGAATTATAATTCAATTTCCAGCAGAGAGAGTTTTGTAATGAGTTTAAGTGCAGAGAAACAGCTGGAATATCGGAACCCAGACGCCGGATGCGGTTTTCCTGTCGATCGTCCTTCTGCCAGGAACTTTGCCAGTGAAGATTTCCTGCGTTCCGCATACTGAACTTCATTTTACCAATGGCTGTCTGATGGGTAACTTTTTGATATGGGTATGCGATACTTCGCGTAAAAGGATCTGTGTGTAGGGGACGTCCCAATCGGATACGTTCTGCCAGCAGATCTGCACTTCCCATCTGGGCACTGAACATTACTCCCGTCCGGTTGTAAAAGTGACTGTAGAATCCTTCTATTCTTAAACGTCCATGGTCATAGCCGAGTAAAGCGGAGGTATGATGTTCTCTGGCTCCGGTGTTATTTAGAAGATAGTTTGCGGTGGAACGGTCTCCGGAATTTGAATATGTCCCCTGTACTCGCCAGGCAAGGTCACGGAGAAAAGGGAAAGTGCCTTCCAACTGTCCGGTCAGCACATAACGGTGACCATTACTTCCATAAAGTATGGAAGTCTTTCCTTTCAAGGCCTTCTTCCGGAAGGGTAAGGGAGCCTGTTCCATGACAATAATTCCTCCCAAAGCTTCTGAACCATATCGTACCGCGTCAGAACCTTTTATCACCCGAATGGAAGCGTTTCCGTTCATATCCACTTCAGGGGCATGATCAACTCCCCATTGTTGGCCTGTCTGGCGGGAACCATTGTTTATGATTAATATCCGGTTGCCATACATTCCTTGGATAACAGGTTTGGCAACTGTCGTCCCCGTACTGATGGAACTTACGCCACTGACCTGTTCAAGCAGAGAGGTTAGAGAAGTTCCCAATGCGCGGTTGATTGCGAAGGAAGTAAGGTTGTTGCTTACCGTATTCCGAGTCACTCCGGAGCGCTCACCGGTAATAATGACTTCTTCCAGGATTTTTATCTCCGGATAAAGATATACTGTTTGAATATTCACCTTTTTGAATGCCTCACTCAAATATATATATTGAGATTTGTAACCCAAACTTTGTACAAGAACTGTATCCTTGGAATTTGTCTTCCAAGGGATAATGATTCTTCCTCCGGTTGAACTGGCAAGGAGTTGATTCTCCAATAAAATGTAAGCTCCTTCAATCGGACGTCCGGTTTCCTTATCTACAACCAGCAATGTCCTATGTGTATCTGATTGCTGTCGGTATTTCTGTGCATACATCTTTATAGGAGATATTACACACAGCCAGACAATGAATAGACACACATATTGGAAATATGCATGAAATGTCATACTTTACGAAAATTGTAATGAAGTTATAAATTGTTTAAGATAACCAAAGGGCACAGCATCCCTCTTTCACATGTCATCTTATAATGCATGCAACCCATGAGAGGGATTGTAATAGTTGGACAGGAGGAGCGCGAAGAGCCAATAGGGGAAAAGTAACAGTAATGTCCTTTTCCTTTTGGATAAGATATTCAACGGGGTTCTCTATCTGAACACAATTGTACTCAAAGCTCTCGGCTTCGGTAAATGAAGATAAAGTGAACAGGCAGATAGCACATTTATCGGTAGAATCATGATGGGAAGACTGTTGCTCATCATGAGATATACACAAATCTTCTTTGTGAACATGAAAGGCTTTCACAAAGAAGAAAGGCATCATAGTCAGCAACAATAAGCATGCCACTATGGCTCTGTATTTCCGCTTTTTTCTTGCATTATCCATTAGGTTGTAAAGATAGCAGATTGCATAATTATACGCAATACCTATAAATGATGATTTTACGGTCAAGTACGATTAAATATATTGTCCCGATTATTTTGATATGGAAATCAAATAAATCAACACATCGTTACCGACTGTATGATAACAGGCTATAATAAATCTTCCTATTTTTATTCCTGCTCATATTGGAGGGCCTGTGTAAGATGCCCCCTAAAACCAAAATGACTCTTCTCCCCCAAAATATTCAGTAATGATCTTTTAATAAGTTTTGACCGATGCATTATTATTTTAAAATCAAGTACTTCGATTCTCATATAATTGTTTTTTAATTCGTTTAAAATATTGAACAGTGTCCAATTGTTACGATAATACTCCAGTTCACCGTTGATATTTCGAGGACGCAAAGTACGGCTCATTCCCAAAGCATAAGAGAAAGGATTGATGTCGAAATCGCGTTCAAATATTTCAGCTATCATATTCTTTCTTTGCGGAAGTGTACCTGAAAAGTTTTGGTTACGCCAATTTCCTTGTACAGATATGCTAACTTTTATCTTGTCTTCATTCCAATAGAAAGATTTTTTTATATTTATTGGTCGAGAGACTACTACTACCCTCCTGAAGTTGATAAACGGAATCATTTTTTACTTCCTCTTTTTTTCTAATTGTTGTGCATTAATAAATAAAGCTCTTGCAAGAAAAAAAGGAATATTTTTGTCTTAGATATCATTGTGAATTTCAATTTAAATATAAACACAATATTGGACTGGATCAATTTGTCACAAATCATTTTATAACGAAGAAGGTATGTGTATGGATATATTAAAAAGAATAGCATCACTCGTCAATACCAAATCATTAGCACCAATCATTTGAAAAACAATATACAAGAAACGCTTTCCGCCAATCTCCTTTAATTGGGCGGAGATAAGTTCAAATCTTACATTATCCAAATATATATCCTTTACAGAAGAAAAGAGACCATTCAAGACGTTCTTGCTCCATTTATTCTTTTCCCATTGCAATGAATCATGATCCTTAATTACAAATTCCACATACTGTATCCATCTATCTATAGAATTGGAAAACTTATTTTTCACATCACCATAATTACTATTTTTAAGTTTATTTTTCACAAACTCATGCAAATCCGGTGTTGAGTAGGCTATCAACTCATTCTTCAATTCACTTAAGGGTTTAAAACCGGTGAATATTTTATCAAATTCTGCAAGCAACAAGTCATCATTACCCTTTGCATACATGCTTAAATGTAGTGTAAGCATGTTGCCTGTGTCGCTTTTTTCTTTTAGAGTTGTACTGATTTCCACAGCATACGCACTTTCATCATATGAAAAAATGTGACCATTAAATAGAGATGGATTTTCATATATCCCTCTCATATACTTCTGTTTTATAAAATCTGTATTTACAGTAACCTTTCCTTCATAATATTTATTCTTGTCAAACAGAAGTGATATTCTTTTTTTAGACCTACTATTATTGTACCTAAGATAGAAAGAAAGCTGATTTTGCTCATATTTTATATCTTCAAGAACCGTCTTCTCAAGATCTTCCGGAGTAAAAAGATATTTTTCTCCCCCTACATTTATAGAATAAAAGTCCACTAACCGGCCTAAATTCTCAATTGTAAACATGTTTACTTTATGTAATCTGTAAAAACTATCAAAATCAAGCTTTGCATAATAGTCAGCATTTGCTTTCCACTCAGCTTGTGCACCATTAACCATTTGATAATCGTCAGGTTTGCTCATAAAGCCGGTAAAAGTGAATTCATTCTTAAAAGGTGAACCATTTACCGTGCCTGTAACATATAGCACAAATGAACCTTTTTGATAATCTTTCCTTTTCACTACAGCCTCAGTTATTTTTATCATTTTCCCGTTTATCTGCAGCGTCTCTTTCTGTGCTTCAACAAGTCCTAACGCAACATTTATATCTCTAGACATATCAAATCTAAAATAAGCTGCAACATCCTCTTTAGCCACAGCGGGAACTGATCCGGATTGTTCACTATGAGATTCTTCCTGTTGCCTGGGATGTCGATTCCGGGATTCAATCGGATCATTCTCACCACAAGCAACTAATAACATTATACAGACAAGAAATAATAAGCACCTTTTTATGTTAATATTTCCTACCTTAAACAAATCACATGTCCTATCACACATAAACATTACTGTCTTTTCAATATATATTGTGCTGCGAGCCGCCCGCTATTGTTGAAGATTTCCGTACTGTCAGACAAAACCACTGCGTCGTCGAGAACTTTATAATATGTTTTGGCACCCGATGAAGGAGTAACCAGTTCAATGATGTTTTCGCCTATCATATTATATACACCGCTCTCTTCAAAAATACCATTCTCCTCACCCAGATACTCACTCCGCAAATCATAAGTTGCATCACTATTAATTTTCAATGTCGTTTTGATGCCACCACAGTCGGCACAAGGTAATATGCCTTCATAGGTGCCATAACAATCTTTGTTTTTGCTATCCACTACTCCGGCAGCACTATTTTCTTGTTGTTTATATTTCTTCCCAGATCCAACACAGCCTGATGTTACTATTATCATGGCTGCTACCAATAAATGCAATTTAATCAATTTCATAATTTAAAATATTTAACATATAATTTGAGGTTAATTATAACTCGCAAGATCATTATATACAAAGACTTATTGTAAATGCATAGCAGTATATAACGAAATTATCTTCGTCTCACTCGCTATGCATTACAATAAAATTAGAAAAAAAGAAAACTATTTAACCGTCACATTGATAGTTCCCGTTTTCTTATCCTTATCTGTAACTGTAATAGTAGTTTTTCCTGCCTTAACTCCTCTTATGTTGACTTTATTTTCCTTGACTGATACCGTAGCAATATTGACATCTTTCGCAACGGCAGAATATGGCTGTGCACCACCTTTTACTGTTACTATACCATCTTTTCCAACACTCACAGTAATAGATTGTTTATCAAAATCCAGTCCTTTTGGAGTTTTTGGGGTCTCTTTTACAGTTCTTACAGTTACAGCAACTTTTCCTGTAACTCCCTTCCGGTCCGTAATAGTTATCATTGCTGAACCATCTTTTACACCGGTAATTACAATCGCATTTTTATCTGATTTCGCAACTGCGATTTTTGCATCACTTGATTTCGTCGTATATGGTGCAGTACCATTACTAACAGACACAGTAACCGTTTTACCAACTGCAACTTCTACTTTATTAGGACTGATTCTTAAATTGGGCTTATCATCATCCTTATCACATGATACCAATACAAAAGAAGTTAAGCAACAAATCACTAATGCCATCGATTTTAAAAAAGGTTTAGTTTTCATTTTTGATAAATTTAAATTAATAGATAAAATGCTAATGAGTACTCATAAATAAAAAAGTCAGATTTTTCTTACTTTTTCTTTGCCAGCAAAAATAATAAAGCGAAATTGTATTTGAATTATAAAATGATTTTAAAAATCTAACACCTCAATTCATATACACCTAACAATCAACATCTTAGCATTATGAAGCATTGTTTTATCTCACATTGAACTAACATCTGTTCGAAAAGCATAAAAAAATCAATATTATTCCAATATCAAACTAAAAAAAATATGTTTCACATTGCTAATTCTGATTATATGGTCAATCTTCATAATAGAGTGATACACTATTATAACACCGACTGTTACAGTATCCCTAACAGTGTTTGAAAAAGACCCTTTTTATGATATTTCACAAATACCATATATTCCCTATAATATTATTCTTAATTAGTGAATGAGCCATTCAAAGTAAAAATTGAATGTATTTTTAGCATATTCTATAAAAATCAAGAAAGGATGGCCAATTCAAAAAGTATTTTATCCAACAAACGGAACATTCTTTTTACAAGTTGAAGGTGGTATCACTCAACTATAATTGTGGATGATTAAAAACGTGTGTTCAAACCATACACAATAAATCTTCTATAGCACAAGATTTCTTGAACAGCAAGAGATAGGTACTCGCAAGTCCACGACAAAACGTTTTCCCAGGGGATACTGACGAACTTAAGGATATTGAAATGAGATACCATACAAAAGTCGGTTGTTGTCACCAATATTATCTTAAAATAACTCATCTACTAAAGCTATGTGTTGTGACATCGTATTGTTAAAAAAACATTGTCATAAACGTCTGACGTCTCTTGATAGATTTACTTTTAGAGGGTATCATATAGCTATCTTCCATATCGTTTCGAGTCGCTTTCTGTACTCATTCGATGTCATTCAGGCCATACTCTTGAACATTCGCTCATGCAATAGGGGCACTTAAGTTCTAATAAATAGATTATCTCGCTAGCAGTCTCATCTCTCACCACACAGCTAGATTTATTATAAAGTTAAATTCAATGCTCGTGCAAACGGCTGTTTGTTCTGATTTAATGTACTCTTTGTTTGAAGGCACAAAGATATAATGAGTATCTAATATTCAAATAAACTTTGTTTTAAGACTTTTTATGACACAAACAAATACGAATGATTTGAAAAATAAATTGATTCTCTTTCATAAGATGTTCTTTCCTATAAGTTAATAAAAAAAAACACTTTATATAATTTTTTTTCTCTTCATTTTTTCGAAAAGCCCCTGTCTTCCATTTTTTATAGAATATCATTTACATATTCCTATTTTTTCCATCCATGCATTATATACCTCATTTTTAGGTGAAGTTCACCCACTCTCTCCTCTTATTTTAGTCAGATTATGCTGCCGTTCTTTTTTTTTTCTTCGTGACCTTTTCAATCATACATACCGCATTGAACGTATGTACTCCAAAGAAAATCCAAAATATTTCCACTTCCCTGTTTCTGGCTTTTTATTCTGGTCTGTAAATAATATTATTTCTACATTTTAAAACTTCCTTTCAATTTGGTAGCACTTTCATGGCTGAGTTTTGACTATCAAATCTTACGAAATGGAGCAATTTAGATAGCTCAGACCTTGTACTTAAAGAAACGTTTTGTAAAACTTTTTAAATTGATATTATTAGTGTAGCTTGAATCCGCAGCAAGTACCTTAATCCTAACTTTGATCAGTTGTTGTAAATGAATACAGTCTTTCAAATGTATTACTTCGTTAAAAGCCGTAAAGGAGATATGTTCTATAAAGGAGATTTCATCTATCTGTATACTGTTGACTTTGCCTCCGAATTAAACGGATTTGTTTTTTCTTGCCTTAATAATAGTCTGGAGGGACTAAATATTAAGGAAATTTGCTAATTACTGACGAATCACATTAACGATTTAGGATTGGTTAGTGAATGAAGAGGGGCAATCTGAACACCACTAAATAACTGGTAACGAATATTACTAGTTAAATATTTAATCAGTTATGAATATGAAAAGTTGATATAGGACTTCAAGACTACCAAGGCCATTTTATTTTCAGGAGAAAAAAATAACTTTTACCCCCCCCTCAAAAAAAAAGGAGAGGATGTCAAGCATCTGTTGGGTTATTCCCAAGAAAGTGAACAGAGTATGGAAGCTGCTGATTTATTCGTTACAACTTTGACGATAATTTTTAAGCATATCGAGCGGTGTAAAATCTACCTAAACAAAACACGATTTCTTTTATATCTTTATCGTGTATTTTTATTTTAGATTTTCATCGGTTGGATTTAACCGATTGAAGAATAAACTTTTAGCAGAGTATTTGAGAAATAGAGGTAACGAATTAGCAACCGTGCAAATTTCAGCGATTTGCGGTGCTATGTTGTCAAATAACTCTTTGTAAATACAAATAAAATATTTAGTACAATTTTGAAGACATCATTAATAACCTTATTTATATCCATACACCTTTGGTTTGTTTCCCTATATTTATTGATAATCTTTTATTCACATATTTGGTAAATATTTCAATCTACGTAGATTTTATAACTAATAGAGTGTAAACAATACAAGCTATTCCAACAAATAAAGCTACGGCAGAGCATTTGGTAAATATTGTATCTTTATTTTTAATACCATACATAAGCCCAATAATAGCACATAAAGGAATACCGACAGGAATAATCGTCAGAAACCAAATGAGCATTTTATGATACCCATTGCTGTTAATACTTTGTTTTTCAAATTACTCATAGCTACCATTCTCATTGCTTGTTACTCTTCGCATCTCTTTCTTTATTCATCAACCGCCAAATAGCTTTCTGATATTTCAACTTGGCGAACATCTCGTCATCTTGGTTATCTATCTTTAAGGTCATTACCCGAATACTTGGGGCAGTGGGATATCGGCTTCTCACTATATCATCCACTAGAAACCCGCATAGTCCGGTAGCCGGTTTTGTAAACAAGAAACCTTGAAACATGAGATTAATATAGTCTGCATTTTCGCAAAGATACGCCTTGTACCTCTTATATGTATCCAACTTCATATAATCTTCTGCACGGCTGCTGAAATTTGGCTTGGCAATTTCTTCGCATAAGGCAGATTCTAATTTGCTGTAGGTGGCAGTATCTAAATCTCCCCACCAATAATGATCTTCGGGATTGACCGACATATCCACCCATTCAGAAGCCTCCCAGTAGTCTATTGCAAACACAATTGAATCGGCTTTCTCTTTGGATGAGTAATAGATGGAATCTTTCTCCCAACCTTTGAATATACTTTCAATAGAATCTATTTTCTCTTTCCTAATTTTATTATATATGTTTTTTAAATCGTAGCCATGAGGTAACGATATTTGAAAAACACCGTTTTCAATTCTTGCATTCACCTTTGGATTTGTGATTACCGTATCGTCAAGTACAAAAGCTATATGTTTGCCAATTGCCTTTTCTGTTTCTTTTGCCCATTTTTTTAGTTTATGCTTGCTTATTTGCCCCACAATTACGCATGTCCCATTTTCATCAGAATCCATTCGTAACGAAACAAAATCTTTTACTGTTACAATAGACTCTTTAGCAATACTGTCTTTTTGCTGTGATAGGATGTGATACCATCCATTCTCATAGTGGGTTTTATGTATTTGATTACAGGAAGCGAAATAAGCAATTAAAATAAGTATTCCGAATAAATTCTTTTTTTGCATGTTCTTATATAATAAAAAAATAAACTGTTATCTGTTCCTGAATTGTATCCGTCAGATATATTTAAAGCATAATGTTTCAAATTAGCTACTTCTCCAAATATATAAGCAAAAGTAGATTGTTTGCCTTTTTAAGAAGACTGTTCAAATCTGTTTTGATATTGTTTTTCTTGATCACAACTTATAAGATGGATTGTGTATAGTTATTTCATCTCGCCAAGCATATTCCTTGTTTTATCCATATAATTACTGAAATGCGCCTTTACCTGTCAAAAATATATTACCGTAAATAATGTACCGTTTTATCCCAAAAGATTTAAAAACAGTTCTTTATTTACTATTTTTGCAGATTTGATACGTGATTTGAGCCGTGATTTTCGAGCATATACGTTAGCCACCGTATCCTTCATGAATAAGCTAATTACTTGTGGTGAGAATCCTACAAAAATATAGCATAACAACCTGGTGTCAGAAGTTTTCATGGTCGGAAAATCTTCCTTGAGCTTGTACATGGCATTGTCAT
>ERZ791934.2213-NODE-2213-length-13419-cov-3.889330_pt1 | contig 13419 bp, 14 predicted proteins | sample MGYA00510125_ERZ791934 | MGnify/ENA primary metagenome ERZ791934 (study PRJEB30046, sample SAMN00993240) | human gut metagenome | study: EMG produced TPA metagenomics assembly of the A metagenome-wide association study of gut microbiota in type 2...
TATTGGATTCCTGGCGCAGAAGCTCCATGGAGGATTCCCGGCAGGTGCGGAAAATAATCTCCATTTTGGTCAGAGCCTCCATATCAGGGGTTTCCAGCAGATTTTTTGCCTTTGCAATGGCAGCGGAGTAAGAGCGCTCAATGACAGCCTCAAGAATTTCCTCCTTTGATTTGAAATAATAGTAGATACTCCCCTTTCCGATCCCCGCTTCTTTGGCAACATCGCTGACAGATATGGACTGAGCGCTGGATCGGTTCATCAATCTTTGCATTGCATCCAGGATCATGTCCTTTTTTCTATTGTTTTGCATAAATACCTTTCTCCGTTTTTCTTTGATAGTAACATTTTAGCACAGAAATGTAAACTTGACTACTGGTCGAAAAAGTGGTATCTTGTTTACAACCTGAATTCGACCGGTGGTCGAAAAATGGTGAAATATGTTGGGAGGAAAAAAACAGATGACATATCAGGAATTAGTGAGTGAGATCAGGGGGATTTTTATGCAGGCAGATGTGAGCGGGATCAAGGAGCACATTGCCTATCAGTTTAACATCCAGGGAGAGGCTGAGGGAGCCTTTTATGCGGAGGTTTTGGAGGGAAAGCTGTACATAGAGCCATATGAATATTACGACAGGGATGTGCTGTTCACTACTACAGCCGATACACTTCTGAGTATTGCAGGCGGCACCATGGATGCCGTCGCAGCATTCACACTGGGAAAACTGCAGGTAGAGGGCAGTTTTGATAAAGCGCTGCTGCTTCAGAGCTTCTCAAAACAGGCAGGCAGAGAAAAAAAGAAGCAGATGAAGGCGGAGGAAAAGAGACCGCAGAAAGCAGAGGAAAAGAGACCGCAGAAAGCAGAGGAAAAGGAACCGCAGAAAGCAGAGGAAAAGGAACCGCAGAAGGCAGTGGAAAAGGAATCGCAGAAGGCAGTGGAAAAGGTAGCACAGAAAACAGAAGAAAAGACAGCCAAAAAGACAGTCAGAAGACTGCTGAAGAAATAGGTAACTGATGGCCATTCAACGCGGATGCGCAGGCAGACGCGAAGATAGGAGGAGTATCTATGAATGGATGGAGCTTGTTACTGGGAGCAGGGGCACTGGCTGCTGCAGGGGAATACGGAATAGCATCTTATTTTTTCAGGCGGACCATGCTTCGGCAGAATGCCGCCACCAAGAGAACCATGGATATGGCGGGGACGAACTGGGACCTCTATATACCTGAGATAGGGAAGATGAAACAGTGGATGCTGGAGCAGGAGCGGGAGGATGTGTATATCAGATCCGGTGACGGCCTGAAGCTTCACGGAACGTATTTTCCGGGGCAGGGAAGCGGGAAGCTTGTGATCTGTTTTCACGGATATACCAGCAAGGGCATGAGCGACTACATCGGATTGTCCAACTATTACCTGCCCAGAGGATATCAGATGCTTCTGGTGGATGAAAGGGCACACGGGGACAGCGAAGGGACGTACATTGGATTTGGGTGTCTGGACAGGGAGGATGCGCTTCTCTGGATAACGTACGCAGTCAAGCGTTTTGGCAGCGGCTGCCAGATATGGCTTCACGGCACTTCCATGGGAGCATCCACGGTTCTCATGGCAAGCGGGCTGAAGCTTCCGCCTCAGGTGAGAGGGATTGTCTCGGACTGCGCCTTTACCACTGCCTGGGATGTATTTGCCCATGTACTGAAGGACCAGTACCATCTGCCGGCTTATCCGATCCTGAAACTGTCAGACAGCATGTGCAGAAAGAAGGCAGGATACGGGCTGAAGCAGTGCAGTGCGTCCGAGGAAGTAAAGAGAGCGAAGGTTCCCATACTCTTTATCCATGGGGATGCGGATACTTTTGTTCCGTGCAGAATGTGCTATGAGATTTATGAAAACTGTGCGTCCAAGAAAGATATGCTGATCGTACACGGAGCAGGCCATGTGGAAGCCTTCTATAAAGAACAGGCGCTTTACGAACAGAAGCTAACAGAGTTTCTGGAGACGGCAGGGGAGGCCTGGGCGCCTGCAGGAAAAAGTATTTATGTATCTGATGTAACCGGAGAGGGAAGCACCGGGGATTCGGTTCCCGTCTGATCTAAGAGAGGAGTTTGACATATGAAAGAGAAATTCGGCAAACCACTGTATCCGCTGACAGCAGCCCAGAAGCTGCACTTTTTCTATCAGAAATACTGTCCGAAAAAGCAGGTGCTGAATATCGGTACCAGTCTTACTATTCAGCAGAGTCTGGATTTCGGAGCACTGAAGGAGGCTGTATACCAGGCTTATGCCAGATGCGAGTCCATGCGTCTGCGCTTTACACAGGATGAAGACGGCGGGGTGTATCAGTACATTGCTGACCGGGAGGAGAGGGATATTGAATTCTTTGATTTTACCGGATGGCAGGAGTGCCATGCAGAAGATAAGATGAAGGAGTGGACTTCCGTGCCTTTTGAAAGATTTGATTCCCCTTTAAACCGGGTAGTTATAATCATCACGCCGGATGGATTTCAGGGTATCTATCTGCTGGTGGACCATATGACCATGGATGCCCAGTCCCTGATCCTATTTCTCAAGGATGTCATAGAGATATATGCCAACATGAAATATGAAGGTATGGAATATCCGAAGGAGATGAAATCATACATAGAGCAGCTTAAAAAGGACCTGGAGTATGAGGCGGATTCCAGGGCAAAGAAACGTGACACGGAGTTCTTTGAGAAGATGATTTCCTCCTCCGAACCTATTTTTAACAGTATTTTTGGCCCGGGTAAGCTGAAGGCAGAACGGGAAAAGGAAAAAAATCCGGATATCAGGGCAGTCACCAATGTCTCAGACAATGTGGATGCCAACATTATCACATTTCAACTGGAGGCAGACCCCTCTAATCGGCTGATGCAGTTCTGTGAGGAACATCACATTTCCATGGTATGTCTGCTGATGATGGGACTGCGCACGTATCTGCAAAAGGTAAACGGCAATGATGATGTTTCTATCAACACCACAGTGGCAAGAAGAGCCACTCTGTCGGAAAAGAGATGCGGAGGTACCAGGATACACTGCTTCCCGTTCCGCACAGTGGTGGAAAAAGGTGATACCTTTATGGAAGGCCTTAAAAAGATCAGGGACGGACAGAACCGGATCTTCCGTCATGCAAACTATGACCCGACAGCCTATTATGCGTACAGGAATAAGTATTACAAATTAAGACCAGGGCAGACCTATGAACCCCTGAGTCTGACGTACCAGCCTTTGACACTGAAGGGAAAAGGGATGGAGCGTCTGCAGGATATCCGGTACAAATCCGCCTGGTACAGCAACGGGGCAGCAGCCCATGCTCTTTACCTGACGGTTATGCACAGGGCGGAGGACAATGGCATGAACTTTAATTTTGAACACCAGACCGGCGTCGTACATTTTGAGGACCTGCAGTATCTGTATTACTATCTGTGCCGTATCATTTTTAAAGGGGTGGAAAACCCGGATATGACAGTGGGAGAAATTTTAGAATCTGTGTAATGATTGGATTATGAATGGAGGATATGAGAAATGTTTGAGAAGCTGAAAGATATGATCTGTGAATATGTGGAAGTTGATAAAAATGCAGTTACGGAGAATTCTAGGTTTGTGGAAGATCTGGGATTCACCTCCTATGACTTTATGAGTATGATAGGGGAACTGGAGGAGACATATGACATTGAGGTGGAAGAGCGTCAGGCAGCGGAGATTAGAACCGTAGGAGAGGCTGTACGCTACATCGAAAGTCTTCAGGACTAGACAGGAGGGGAACTATGAGCGGTAAGATCAACACTATGAAGGATATCATTGACTATGCGGCAGAAACCTATGGGGATGCCCCTGCCATCCGCTATAAAGTCAGAAAAGAAGTGATAACCAGGACATTCAGGGACTTAAAAAGAGACAGCGAGGCTTTTTGCAGGGCTTTGGACAGCATGGGAATGCTGGGAAAACACGTGGCGGTCATAGGTCCCACTACATATGAGTGGATCCTTGCCTATTTTGGAGCGGCCAACAGCGGATGTGTGATTGTTCCCTTGGATGCGCAGCTTCCGGCAGCGGATGTGTGCGAGCTTTTGAACAGGGCGGATATCAGCGTTCTGGTCTATGACGAGCTTCGCAGGGATGTGGCAGAGATGGCAAAAGAAAAATGTCCCCAAGTCCGGTTCATGGTTTCCATGCAGGCAGAAAAGGACAAAGAACAGGTCTTGTCCCTCACCAGTCTTCTGAAAAAACATGCCGGGAGTTTTTCCTGTGAACTGGACCCTGACAAACTGTGCGCCATTTTATTTACATCAGGCACAACGGGAAAGAGCAAAGGAGTAATGCTCACACACCGTAATCTGACGGACAATGCAGTCTGTCTGGATATGAAGATTCCGGCAGGCACAGTGTCCATGACACTTCTTCCCATTCATCATGCCTACTGCTTTACTATGGATATCCTGAAAGGAATCTATATCGGCATGGTCATCTGCATCAATGACTCTATCATGCATGTGTCTAAAAATATGAAGCTGTTCAAACCTGAGATCGTGCTTTTAGTCCCCATGGTGATCGAATCCATTTATAAAAAACTGAAGGAGTCCACAGGCATCCTGCCGAAGAAAATGGTGGCAAAGGCAGCTTTCGGCGGCAATTTAAAAACCATATGCAGCGGCGGAGCCTACCTTCCTCCGGAGATGGTGGGGGCATTTGCCGAGTACGGAATTACCATTCTTCAGGGATATGGAATGACAGAGTGTTCACCGGTCATCAGCACCAACCTGGAGTGGGATTCCAAAGAAGGATCTGTGGGCAGGCTTCTGCCAAACTGTGAGGCAAAGGTGGTGGACGAGGAAATCTGGGTCCGCGGTTCCAGTGTCATGATGGGATATTACAAGATGCCCGCAGAGACAGAGGAAGCTCTGGAGGACGGCTGGCTTAAGACCGGTGATCTGGGATATGTGGATCAGGATGATTTCGTATTCCTGACAGGAAGGAAGAAAAACCTGATCATCCTGAAAAACGGAGAAAATGTTTCCCCTGAGGAGCTGGAAAATGAAATCAGCAGATCGCCGCTGGTAAAGGAGATCATTGTCAGGGAGACGGAATCCGTCATTGAAGCAGAGATTTTCCCGGACTATGAATACGCCTCAAAAAAGAGGATCAGGGATGTGAGAGAAAAACTACAGGAAGTGATCGACAACTTTAACAGAGGACTTCCCCCCTATAAAAAGATCCACGGGCTGAAGATCAGGGAGGAAGAATTTGAAAAGACGCCTTCCAAGAAAATAAAGAGGTATTAATCAGAGCTTTCCAGACGGTTAAGATATTGTCTGGGTGTCACGTTTCTGTATTTTCTGAAGGCCCTGACAAAATAGCTGCTGTCATTGAATCCGCATTGATAGGCTGCTTCCGTGACAGAGATACCTTCTGCGGCCATGAGATAGCAGGCCCGTTCGATGCGGCAATAGTTCAGGAAGTCAATAGGCGTCCTGTGGATGACCGCACGGAAAAAACGGCAGAAGTATTTGGAGGACATGCCAGCCAGTCTGGATAAATCCTCCAGGGTTATGGGGCTTTGATAATTCAGCTCAATATATTCCAGTACAGGCTTTAACTGCTGGAGCTTTCCCTGTGTATTGTCACGGGAGGCACAGGGGGTATAATATCCCCGGTCAAATATCAATCCATAGAGTTCAAAAAGTGCTCCGAGGGAAGTCATTTCCCATCCGGGGCCTTTTTTGCGCAGGGAATGATACAGGGTGTCTGCGCAGGTGAGGATTTCGGGCTGTTTTTTTGTAAAGCGCATGAGTATCTGTATCTGGCGGCGCTGGATCTGATAGAGGTAGCTGCGGACTGCATGGGTGTGCATGAGCAGGGGCTTAGGATCAAAAACCGCGCATTCATAGATACAGTTTTCCGGTTCCCCGCCGTGAATGACACCCTCGCTGATACAGATAAGTTCCCCGGCGCTCACCACATACTCCCGGTCATCCAGACTGAGGCGGAGCTGTCCTTCCAGAACACGGAGCAGCTCTGTCTCCCTGTGCCAGTGAAAGGGCATGTGATAGCGGGGGTGGTGTTCATCCACATAATAGTAGGCAAGAGGAAAATCCGCTGTGCCGTGGGCCTGTTTTTCATTGTAATCCAGATAGTGCATAGGTGCCTCCTGACAGGTCTCAAAAAGGTGAATATTGTCCTGTTTTTTGCCATTATATCACAGGAAATATGTTTGAAACAAGATTAGGATGAGAATATAAGAAAACTATAGTGAACATTAGTTACTATTCACAACCACAGTCCTGGGAGGTAGTAACCAACTATTACAAGTATGGAGGTACAGAAAAATGGCAAAAAGCAGATTGATTGGAGCATATCCTGTGATTGGGATCAGACCAACCATTGACGGCAGAAGAGGGTATCTGAAAGTGAGGGGATCCCTGGAAGAACAGACTATGAATATGGCAAGGTCTGCCGCACGCCTTTTGGAGGAGAATCTGAAATATTCAAACGGTGAGCCGGTAAAAGTTGTCCTTGCGGACACCACCATAGGACGTGTGGCAGAGGCGGCAGCCTGTGCGGACAAATTCAGAAGGGAAGGCGTTGACATTACGCTGACTGTGACACCGTGCTGGTGTTATGGAGCAGAGACTATGGATATGGACCCGCAGACCATAAAAGCAGTCTGGGGATTTAACGGGACAGAGCGCCCGGGTGCCGTATACCTGGCAAGCGTGCTGGCAACTCATGCACAGAAGGGGCTTCCGGCATTCGGGATCTACGGCCATGACGTACAGGCAGCAGATGCCACGGATATTCCCGATGATGTCAGGGAAAAGCTTCTGCGTTTCGGCCGTGCGGCAGTGGCGGCAGCATCCATGAGAGGCAAATCCTATCTGCAGATCGGTTCTGTGACCATGGGGATCGGTGGTTCTATCATTGACCCGGATTTCATTGAATCTTATCTGGGAATGCGGGTGGAATCTGTAGATGAAGTGGAACTGATCCGCCGTATGGCAGAGGGCATCTATGATGAGGAAGAGTATAAAAAGGCATTGGCTTGGACAAAAGAGCACTGTATCGAGGGATTTGACAAGAACCCGGAGGCAGTGCAGAAGAGCAGAGAACAGAAGGATTCTGACTGGGAATTTGTAGTGAAGATGATGTGCATCATCAAGGATTTAATGAACGGAAATGAGAATCTTCCCGAGGGATGCGAGGAGGAGAAGGTGGGACACAATGCATTGGCAGCCGGCTTCCAGGGACAGAGACAGTGGACAGACTTTTATCCCAACGCGGACTTTGCGGAAGCCATGCTGAACACCTCCTTTGACTGGAACGGAGCCAGAGAGCCGTACATTCTGGCTACAGAGAACGATGTACTCAATGGTCTGGGAATGATGTTTATGAAGCTGCTCACCAACAGAGCGCAGATTTTCGCAGACGTGCGTACATACTGGAGCCCGGAAGCTGTAAAGGAAGCTACAGGCTACACACTGGAGGGCAAAGCAGCGCAGGCCGGCGGTTTCATACATCTGATCAACTCCGGCGCAGCCTGCCTGGATGCCTGCGGGGAAGCAAAGGATGAAAACGGAAATAGTGTGATCAAGCCATGGTTTGATGTGACAGAGGAAGACCAGGACGCTATTATGAAGGCAGCTACCTGGAATGCAGCAGATTTCGGATATTTCCGCGGCGGCGGTTATTCCTCCAGATTCCTGACAGATGCGGAGATGCCAGTGACTATGATCCGGCTGAACCTGATAAAAGGACTGGGACCGGTGCTGCAGATCGCAGAGGGATGGACCATAAAGCTTCCTGCTGAGGTATCTGACACGATCTGGAAACGTACGGATTACACCTGGCCGTGTACATGGTTTGCACCGAGAGTCAGGGGAGAGGGCGCTTTTAAGACGGCTTACGATGTGATGAACAACTGGGGAGCCAACCACGGCGCCATCAGCTATGGCCATATCGGGGCAGATTTGATCACCATGTGCTCCATGCTCAGAATTCCAGTGGCTATGCACAATGTTCCGGAGGAAAAAATCTTCCGTCCTGCAGCATGGAACGCGTTTGGCATGGATAAAGAGGGGCAGGACTACAGAGCATGTGCAGCTTACGGCCCGCTTTATAAATAAGAAGGAAAAAATTAGGAAGGAAGATAAAAATGCTGGGAAAACAGATGCTGGCAGCAGATTACGGGGCCTCCGGCGGCAGGGTGATGCTGGGCAGCTTTGACGGGGAGAAAATTTCTCTGCAGGAGGTTCACCGCTTTGCAAACGAGCCTGTGATCTTAAACGGAAAAAATAACAGTACCATGTACTGGGATTTTCTGCGGCTTTTTCATGAGCTGAAGACAGGGATCACAAAGGCTGGGATCATGCAGGGCAGGTCAGGCGCGGATATAAGCAGTATCGGTGTGGATACCTGGGGCGTGGACTATGGTTTGCTGGGGAAAGACGGCATGCTTTTATCCAATCCGGTCCACTACAGGGATTCCCGGACAGAGGGAATGCTGAAAATGGCGTTTTCGCGTATGGACAGGGAGAGGCTCTACGAGATAACAGGGAGTCAGTTCATGGAGATCAATACGGCATTTCAGCTCATGGCAGAGCAGGAGTACAGAAAAGAGCTGTTGGAACAGGCAGAGAATATGCTTTTAATGCCGGATCTGTTTTCGTATTTCCTGTCAGGGGAGATGGGGAGCGAGTATACCATCGCTTCAACCACACAGATGCTGGATGCCGCTAAAAAAGACTGGTCTAAAGAGGTACTGGAAGGTTTGGGTCTTCCCTCCCGGATATTAAAACCGGTGCTCATGCCGGGAACCCGGCTGGGCAGTCTGAGAAATGAGATCCAAAAGGAGTTGGGTGTGGGATCTATGGATGTCATAGCAGTGGCAGGCCATGATACCCAGAGCGCGATGGCTGCCGTCCCGGCAGAGACAGATGACTTCCTGTTTTTAAGCTGCGGTACCTGGTCTTTGCTGGGAACAGAGCTTAATGTGCCTCAGATCGACAAAAGATCATTTGCCTGCAATATGACAAATGAAGGCGGCTGCGGCGGCAAGACATCATTTTTGAAAAATATCATCGGTCTGTGGCTGATCCAGGAGAGCCGGAGACAGTGGATGCGTGAGGGATGCGAATATAGTTTTGGGCATCTGGAATCCATGGCAGGAGACGCAGAGCCGTTTGTCTCTTTTGTGGACCAAGATGCGCCGGAGTTTGTGCCTTCAGGGAATATTCCCCGCCGGATCCGGGAGTTCTGCAGGCGTACAGGGCAGAAGGCTCCGGAGCGTGTGGGCCAGGTGGTGCGCTGTATTGACGAAAGCCTTGCGCTGAAATACAGGATGGTCCTGGACGAAGTCTGTGCATGCGCAGGCAGGACCTATCAGGCGGTTCACCTGGTAGGCGGCGGCGCCCAGAGCGCCCTTTTGTGCCAGATGACTGCCAATGCCTGCGGCATTCCTGTGATCGCCGGGCCTGTGGAGGCCACGGTCTATGGAAATTTGGCCATGCAGCTTGTGGCGGCAGGGGAAGTAAAGGATCTGAAAGAGGTACGGAGGATCATCCGAAATTCTGAGAATATGAAGGTGTATGAGCCACAGGACACGGAGCAGTGGCAGGAGGCCTACGGTCAGTATGAAACAATTGTCCGGTAGAGCGGGAATACATAGAAATGCAGCAGGGATTTTCTGGTTACTATTCACAGCACTGCGCTTTTTCCAGGGCTGTGAATAGCAACATTTTTTGAGACAAAAATGGAGGAAATGAAATGGAATTAAGTTATATGGAGCTTAGGGAACTGATTTGCGATGTATGCCATAAAATGTGGCAAAAAGGCTGGGTGGCGGCAAACGACGGGAATGTTTCCGTAAAATTAGAGGACGGGACATTTCTGGCAACCCCTACGGGGATGAGCAAAAGCTTTATCACCCCGGAAAAGCTGGTGCACATTGACAAAGAAGGAAATATTCTGGAAGCTGAGGATTGCTGTCGTCCTTCTTCAGAGATCAAGATGCATCTTCGCTGTTATCAGGAGAGGGAAGACGTGGGAGCTGTCCTGCATGCACATCCGCCTGTAGCCACAGGATTTGCGGTGGCGAATAAGGCTCTTGATGAATATTCCATGATTGAAACTGTGATTGCTCTGGGATCTGTGCCTGTAACTCCGTATGGAACGCCCTCCACTTATGAAGTGCCGGAAGCGATCGCTCCTTATCTGGGGGAACACGACGCTGTGCTTCTGCAGAATCATGGAGCACTGACAGTGGGGGCGGATGTGATCACCGCTTATTATCGGATGGAAACCCTGGAACTTTTTGCGCAGATCAGTTTGAATGCGCATCTGCTTGGCGGAGCAAAGGAAATCTCTCGGGAAAATATCGACAGACTGATCTCCATGAGAAAGGGATATGGCGTGACAGGAAGACATCCCGGATATAAGAAATATACTTCTGAAGAAAAATAATGTGAAGGAAAATGGTGAATGAGATGCTGAAAGGAATTCCGAAGATTGTGCCGCCAGAGCTTTTAAAGGTACTGGCAGAGATGGGACATAGTGACAGGATCGTGATCGCGGATGGGAATTTTCCTGCGGAGAGTATGGGAAAGGACTGCATTGTTATCCGGATGGACGGCCATGGTGTGCCGGAGGTACTGGACGCGGTGCTGAGCCTGATTCCCCTGGATGGGTATGTGGAGCACCCCATGAGTCTTATGGAGGTTATGCCCGGGGATGATGCGGAGACGCCAATCTGGGATACTTACAGGGAGATTGTGAGAAAGTATGAAGAGCGTGGAGACCGTGTGATCCAAAATGTGGAGAGATTTGCCTTTTACGAGGAGGCAAGGAAAGCTTACGCTATCGTGGCTACAGGGGAAAGCGCTGTCTATGCCAATGTGATGCTGCAAAAAGGAGTGATATAGGCTCTTATATAGCTTGTGGGAAGACAGGCATGAGTAAGAATGGCAGATGGGGTGTCTTTAGCAGACGCCCCATTGCTTTATTTTAGAAGTTGAATTCATTTTCCCAGGGAAAATCAGAGGATTCCTCCAGGCTTTTGGGCCAGTGGCTGCACCAGTCGGGAACTGTTGGTGATTCTATGCGGTCCATGCTGGGCGTGTAGGGCTTGATGTCCAGGAGTGGAGTGTTGTCATTGGCGTCTATGTAGGCCAGGCCGATCACACCGTTCTCATGATCAATATATGTGACCTGGGCTGTTGAGAGGGCTATGGGATTGGGGCGTATGGGTGACCTGGTGGCAAAGATGCCCAGGACGGCAGGTGCCTTTTTGTAGGGCTGCTCTGTTTCCAACACGGAGCGGGCTTCTTTGGTGTCAAAATCACTGAACCACCAGAGAACTTCAATGTGGCTGAAACCGTCTAAAGCCTGCAGTGCCGGGAGGTATTCCGGATCAAGGGTTATAAACGCCTCTTCCTGATCATTGTGGATGGTCCCGATGGGATGTACCTGGTATGTTGTCATTGTGTTTTCCTCCATATATCACTTATTTGTAAGGTCAATATAGACCCTGACACGGTGTGAGAGTCAAGAGGTGGATTTTATTTCCAATGGGATTTGTATTTCTGTCAGATAATTTTGAGGATTTTCTTCATTCCATGGACCCCGGTGGACAATCTGTCTGCTCTGTCCTGTCATTTGGTAGCGGTGGTTTTTCTGCAGCCATCGGGCAAAGGAGAGATAGGCCCCGGCTATGTTGGAAAAGGGACCGTAAACCATTGTGCAGGCCATAGAAGGCACCGGATCCGTAAGGCGAAAGGTAAAATCTTTGGTGCTCTTTCCCGCTTTTTTAACAGGTGCGCATATTTCCACATCGACTTCTGTCTCTTTGTATTCCCTGTCGTGGTAAATGGAAAAGGTATTGGGTGAGACCTGGATCTTGTTTTCCTCTGCGAAAAGGCACATCTCCTTCCACAAAATGCCCTCCGCATAGTAATCCGGGAGGACGCGTCTGAGGGAAAGTACCTGAACGGCAGGGATGGATTTTATGAAGACATGGTACTGCATTTCATTTTTTTCATGTAGGATATCTTTTTTTGCAAGTTCTATTTTTTGAAGCTTATCCTGTTCTGCCTGAATGTTTTTTTGGATTTCCGCATATTTTCGGTCCAACTGCTCCATCAGGGAAGTTTCACTATCTGCTGCAAGGGCAGCGGCAATCTCCGCAACCTGGAAACCGCTGTCCCGCAGATAAATGATCTTATTCAGGGTGGGGATCTGCTGGGCAGAGTACATACGGTAGCCGGTCCAGGGGTCAGTGCTGGAAGGCTTCAGTAGACCGGCCTCGTCGTAATACCGCAGCATGCGGATGGATACCTGTGTCAATTTTGAAAATTCACCTATTTTGAACATGCTGTCACCTGCTGTCTATAATTGTATGGTCAGTCCAACACCCACCTCTTCAATGTCCATATACTTCAGCATCTGGGCCTTGGCTTTCAGGGAAACACAGTGGCAGGGATACAGCATATCCGGAGACAGGTCGCTCAGAAAACGAATGGTTTCCTCAAGCTTTGAGTCTGTGTCAAACAGATGAAATCCGCCTATGATACCTGTAATACGCTGATCCTGGCAGACTTTGCGGGTGTGATCTGTGATACTGCAGATACCACTGTGGGAACAGCCGGTGACAATAAAAAGCCCTTTATCCGTCCTGCACACCAGTGCGGAATCGTCCAGGCAGAGGTCCTCCATTTCCGCGCCGTCTATTATGGTCGTGCCGATGGCCTTTCGCTTTTCAAAGCTGTAAAGCTCCGGAATCTGACCCAAGAAAATACAGTTTTCCGAGAGAAAAACAGGCGCCTCAGCGGGCTGATAACAGAACAGCCTGTTGATCTCTTCCAGGGAAAAGGGGGCACCTATGTATTCGTTCTCATAGTATTTTGGCCGGAAACACAGAGGATGGGCCACCAACCGGGCATTTGGAAGGGCATATTGTTCACGCAGGTATTTTAAGCCTCTGCTGTGGTCATTATGACCGTGGGAGAGCACAATATGCGTGACAGCATTTAAGTCTATACCCATGGAAACAGCATTTTTTATGAAGATATGGGAGTAGCCGGTATCAAAGAGGATTTTTAGATCATCAATCTCTATGTAATAGCTCACTGCCGGTTCCCCTGCATAATATTGATCGATATACGTGTTATTGTCCACCAGAACAGTTAATTTCATCTGAGAGCCTCCTGATCTTGTATTTGATCATCTCAAAAGGAAAAGTCACTCCAGCATAATTTCCTTTAAAGAAATGTTCTTTATTCTAACAGAATAACACAGCATGATAAATTCATAAACCAAAATATAAGAAAACAGAACAATAAAAAACAGAATAATAAAAAACAGAATAATAAAAAACGCCCTCAATTAAAGATGCAACCTAAAACATTAGACCCATCAACCCA
>ERZ791934.2225-NODE-2225-length-13333-cov-3.534343_pt1 | contig 13333 bp, 12 predicted proteins | sample MGYA00510125_ERZ791934 | MGnify/ENA primary metagenome ERZ791934 (study PRJEB30046, sample SAMN00993240) | human gut metagenome | study: EMG produced TPA metagenomics assembly of the A metagenome-wide association study of gut microbiota in type 2...
TGCCATCTTCAAGGATGTATTGCGAACAATTCCATGTTAGCAGATATACGATTAACCGTGTCTTTGACGCATTGCGGGCAGAAGGGCTGGTTGATATTCAGCCTCGTCTTGCACCAATTGTTGTTTCAAAAAAAGATACTTATAATTCATCAAATACTGTTTTTGAGATTTTAAAACAAAGAGAATGCATTTTACAGGTATATCAGACTTTTGCTCTAATACTGCCTTCACTTATGGTTTTTGCCCTGCAGGGGTGTGATGTGGAGATAATGCCCCACTATAAACAAGCTATGAAAGCATTGCGTTTGGGATATGCCTCAGGAGGATGGTCTTCTCCTTCTAAATTAGGATATAATATATTAAGGATAGGTGGGAATTCCTTATTCAGCGAACTTTATTCAACATTCGGCCTCTATAATAAGCTTGCATTCTTTGCAGAAGACTGCCCCTATTTCTCTAAGCACTTTTTGCAGGGATCTATATCAGTAACCAGTGTTATTGTAGATACATTAAAGGGCGATGATCCACTCACAAATTACAACCAGTTATCTGATATATATCAGGAACTTACGGATTCCATTGAACATACGTTAAATTATCTATCAGAGACAACGCCCAAATGTCCTGAACAAACTGGTTTGAAGTTTTCGTGGAATCCCATGCGTGGTCAAGATTATTGTTACTCAAAAATTGTTGATGACCTGAATCTAAAAATCGGCCTTGGAGAATATTCTGTTGGAATGTTTCTTCCATATGAAAAGCAACTGGCCGGCCAGTATGATGTCTCTATATCCACAGTCAGAAAGGCTTTGTCAGAACTTGAACAAAGAGGCTTCGTAAAGACATTAAACGGTAAAGGCACTATAGTTATAGAACCCGATAGTACGAAACTTCATCAGCTGGCTCTTAATTCCGGATTTGTAGAAAAATCACTACGTTACCTTCACGCCCTGCAGCTAATGGCGCTAATTATTCGCCCGGCCGCTTTAGCTGCAGCTCCACAGTTTACTAGTGAAGAAATGGACGAGTTAACAGATAGATTTACTTCTTCTGACTCTGTTTATTTGGCAGATATTTTGGAAGCCATAATGAAACATACCACGCTAGAACCTTTATATGTTATCTTATCTGAAACCAATCATCTTCTTGAATGGGGGCACCATTTTGCTTATTATCAGTCCAAAAAACATACACTTTCACATCTCAACAAGCAAGTCATTCTTGCACTTCAGCAGTTAAGGGAAGGTAATGCAGATTCCTTTGCGGAAGGCATAGCAGATTGTTACCGTTACAATTTGAGTCGTATGAAGAAGCATATGGTAGAAAAATATAAGTTTCGTAATGTAGCTTATATTCGGGTTCCAGAGAAGTACTAGTCAGCAAGTAATGGAAAGGGATATCCTTTTGTCTGTTTTCTTTTCGTTCTCTCTGCCAAAAGGCTACCCCTTTCCGCTTGTTGTGGCCGCAGCCCATCGCTTCCTCCACAGTGAAGTAGATGAGCACTTGGGTTTGTCCTCTAGCCAGCCGCTGCACCATGTTTTCGTCCCTTTTCGTATATGTTGCCTTAAACCCTTGTCTGTTTAGCCGTCAGCCGTATTATTGACCGGTTTCTTTTTTTATTACGCCGGCTGAATTATATAGTCTTGCCTTTACTCCAATATATTTTCTGCCAACATAAGATCCTGTCCAAAGCCTGTATTCTCTTTCACATCTTGATCACTGCAAAAAATAAAAGGACACCCGAATACAGTGAAAGATCGGGTGTCCATACACACACATGTCCTCGTTATCTATAACTAGGAGGACACTACTATTATATCAACGGATTCAATATACAGCACTACTCCAATTTTTGGTATGTAAAAGGTGAATATATTTGCAAAATTCTGAACGTAGTGTAGAATTGTTGGCAAGAAAATATTTCAATAGCAGACAAAGAAAATGGAGGATGATGATGGCAGTTACAGTGAACGATATTCTGCACATAGATAAAATGACGGATGCTGTAGTAGCAGCAGGAGCGCAGGGGCTGAACAAAACAGTACGCAGAATTGCGACGATTGAAAAACCTTTTGTCGATCATCCGGATTATTGTTATGAAGTTGTGAGGCCTGGAGATCTATATGTATCGAAGCTCTATGTCTTTCGAGGGCAGAAGGAAAAACTATATGAAGAGATTGAGTTTATGCGCCGGACGATGGGCAGCGGGCTGATTACCCATAAAGAGGTACTTCCTTTTCTCGATGAGGAGGTTTTGAGCAGAGCAAATCAGTATCACATACCGATTATCGCAATCGATGATGACTATGGTTTTACTGCGCTGAATTACAGCATTATCGACCTTATTTTGAAAGACGAGATTGCGCAGGTTCACGTCGCAAATCTGCAGCGGATTCTCAGCAGTAATCTGAGCGAAGAGATCATTCGCAAGCATATTTTGGATATCATCCCTGATCTGGCAGAAAACATGCAGGCGGTTTACCTTTCGACAGAAGAAGTGATATCACGTAATATTTTCAAAATCGATCAAAGTGACCTTTTGCTGCCGCTCTTTAACGGACTTCTCTATGTCGCCTCATCCGACGACAAAGCTGCAATTGATAGAAAGAAAAAAGGATTTATTGCCAAAGTGAAACACTCCTTTGTCTCTTATCATGTAGGCATCAGCCGCTGTCACACCAATCTGGAATGTGTAAAGACGGCAATTCTGGAGAGCATCTATGCAGAGGCCTTCGGCAGATTTTCAGAAAAATCTATTTGTGGTTATGATGATTTGGGGACTTTCGCATTGCTCTTAGAGATGAAAAACGATCCTTTACTGGAATTATACTGGCGTAAATTCTATGAACCGATTTTGCAGTATGATGGCGAAAACAAGCTGGATCTGGTTCGGGTTTTGGAACTTTTTATCGTATCTGGCGGTGATTACGCCGCCGTGTGCCAGAAGTTATTCATCCACGAGACCACGGTACGGTATCGGATGAATAAAATTCACGATCTCCTAAAGTACAAAAATGCTAATGAATTTTATGCAGACGCACGGACTGCAGTCTACAGCAATTGGATTTTGCACGATGCGATATTGCAAAAACTGAAGGCAGCATAAGCTGATTAGAAAAAATCACCGATTGAACGCAAGCCGGTGATTTTTTTAATTTCTAATTTTTCTAATTTTACATGTGGAATTTAGAATATTTTAGAAATCAGTCGGTGCTAAAATAATCTCAATAGAAAAACTGGAAAGGAGTAAACTGATGAGAACGAAAAAAATGTGGGAACTGACCTGGCCGGAGGTGCAGGAAGCTGTGGAAGGCGGTTTTGGCATCATGATTCCTGTGGGGGCTGTGGAGCAGCACGGATATCATCTGCCGCTGGCTACAGATTTCCTGATCCCGACAGAACTATGCCTTGCTATCGCCGAAAAAACTGATATGCTGGTGGCACCGCCAGTGGCTTACGGAACCAATTCCAGACCGCAGAGCGGGGGCGGACAGGGCTTCGTCGGTACGACATCGATTGGAGGAATCACCTTCATCCACCAGGTAGAGGAGCTGATCAGGGAGTTTATCCGACACGGTTTCAAGAAGGTCGTCTTGTTTAACTGGCATATGGAAAATTCCAACTTTCTCTACGAGGCGGCTTTCAGGGCGACGGAACGTGGCACGCGCAGCGACATCAAAGTATTGATTATGGAGACGCCCTTTGACAGCTTTGACGAGGAAACCATGGAATTTCTCTATCCCGACGGATTTCCGGGCTGGGGCGTAGAACACGCCGCTATGTTCGAGACGGCCATTTTGCTGCACATTGCGCCGGAACTGGTGATGATGGACAGAGCCGTAGACGATGGACCAAAGCAATGCACCTTCTACGATGTACTGCCAATAGAAGACAGATTCACCACAAAGAGCGGCAGCCTCTGGAAAGCCACTTTGGCGACGAAGGAAAAAGGAGAGCGAATCTGGAAGGAACTGCTGAAAACGTTAATCCCCATCGTAAGAGATGAATGCAAGTAAGATTGGAGGGAACATCATGCCAGGAGGATTTACAATCGTTATTTTTACTGCTCCCCTCTGGGGCGGTTTTCTAATTGCGCTGCTGAACTTTTTGAAAAGATAGGAGGTTCTTATGGCTACAAGAATTATCGTATTGATCTTATACTTTGCCGTCTTGCTTGGCATCGGTGTGTACACCTCAAAGAAGGCGAAGTCTTATTCTGAATATAACCTGGCGGCAAGAAGCAACAACAAATGGATCGCCGGGATTTCGACCCAGTCCTCATCGACCAGCGGATGGATGCTTCTGGCTATGCCGGGACTGGCATTTACCTACGGCTTTGGCGTCGTCTGGACCTTGATCGGCTGGATGGGCGGCTCTCTGTTCAACTGGATTATTTTGGCAAAACGGCTGCGTATTGCTACAGAGACCTATGATACGGTCTCGGTGGTCGAGTATTTTGAAAAGCGGACAGGAGACAAAAAGGGCATCGTCGGACTGATTTCGGGACTATCTATCGTCGTTTTGATGATCATCAATTCATCGGGAGAACTGATCGGCTGCGGCAAACTGATACAGGCTGCATTCGGCGTGGACTTTACCATTGCAGTCACCGTGGGGCTTGTCATCGTGGCATTCTACACCTTTCTCGGCGGCTACATGGCGGTAAGCTGGAGCAATCTGATCCAGGGTTCCCTGATGTTCATCGCCCTGCTGCTGGTGCCCCTCTATGCCATTTTCAGTTATGGCGGTTTTGGTGAAATTGCACAAAATGTTGTACAGCAGGATCCGCAGTTGTTCCAATTTTTATCTGGCAAAACGGATATCGTAGAGATCATTGTCTTGGTTTCTGGCGGATTAGGCATCGGCTTCATGTATCCGGGCATGGTTCACGCACTGACCGGACTCATGGCAATCAGGGATCCGGAAGAAATCAAAGATTCCGCATTGATTGCCACAATCTGGGGCTGTGCAGCGCTGGGCGGCGCATCCATGATCGGTCTTGCAGGCAGAGCGATCATCCCGGATATCGAAGATCCGGAACAGGTTTTCCTGGTTCTATCGGAGAAGTATTTTAACAACGCGATCTTTGCGCTGATGGCAGCGGCAGTCATGGCGGCGATCCTGTCCTCCGTCTGCGCTTATCTGATCGTAGCGACGGCATCTCTGGGCGGCAGCGTCATAAAGCGGTATATGCACATAGAAGACGACCGCAAAGTGGTCAAAATAGAAAAAATCGCTATGATCGCCATCGCTCTGCTGGCTTATTATCTGGCCTTTAACGGCGGCAGCGTGCACACCATCGCCATGTTTGCGGCTTCCGGCCTGGGCGCTTCCTTCGGCCCGACAGTAATCGCAAGCCTCTATGGGAACAAAATCAACTATAAGGGTGCTGTAGCCAGTATCTTTGTCGGCATGATTGTCGTCATCATCTGGTTTTATTCAGGACTGTCAAATTATCTGTTTGAGGTATTCCCAGGTTGGATTGCCAGCACCATCGCTTTGTTCGTCGTCAGCAAAATGGCTGGCGGACCTGATGCAGAGATTACCCGTGGATTCGAAAATTATCAAAGGCTGATACGAAAAGAAAAAACAAACTAAACGCTTTTTTTACCAAAAAAGTGGTACAATATAGATATCAGACTTGGAAAGGAACTTGATATCAATATGAACGAAAAAAGCTTATGGGAAATTTACGAAGAGAAACAACTGCAAGAGATGGAGACGGTAACAGAGCGCTATAAAGGCTGCATCGACATCGGCAAAACAGAGCGTGAATGTGTGCGGCTCTCCATCAAGATGGCGGAAGAAGCCGGGTACAGGCACCTGAAGGATTTTGCCGCAGAGGGCAAAACGCTGAACCCTGGCGACAAAGTCTACGCGGTCTACAATGAGAAGACGCTGGCCCTTTACCATATTGGAGAAGAACCTCTGGAACATGGCATGAATATTCTGGGTGCGCATATCGATTCCCCGCGTATCGACATCAAGCAGAATCCGCTTTACGAAAAAGATGGTCTTGCCTATCTGGATACCCACTATTACGGCGGCATCAAAAAGTATCAGTGGGTGACTATTCCGCTGGCCATTCACGGCGTCATCGTCAAGAAGGACGGAAGCAGAGAAGTGGTCAACATCGGAGAGGACGACAAGGATCCGGTATTCACCATTACAGATATCTTGGTTCATCTGTCAAAGAAACAGATGGAAAAGAAGGCGGGGGTCGTTATTGAAGGCGAGAACCTGGACCTGCTCATCGGCAGTGTTCCCCTTGCGGACGAGGAAAAAGACGCTGTCAAGGCCAATATGCTGAAGCTGCTGGAAGAGAAGTATCATATGACAGAGGATGATTTTCTGTCGGCGGAACTGGAGATCGTGCCCGTAGGGAAGGCGCGGGATCTGGGGTTTGACCGCAGCATGATTCTCGCCTATGGGCAGGACGACCGCATCTGCGCTTTCACCTCTTTGATGGCGATTTTGGAAATGGAAGAGACGCCAAAGAGAACCTCCTGCTGCATCTTGGTGGACAAAGAGGAAATCGGCAGCTACGGCGCCAGCGGCATGCAGTCCCGTTTCTTTGAGAACGCCACCGCGGAAGTCCTCCAGCTCTGCGGCTACACTTCGGATATTTCCCTGCGCCGCTGTCTGCAGGACTCCAAGATGTTGTCTTCCGATGTCAGTGCGGCTTATGATCCGCTCTATGCAGATGTTTTCGAGAAGAAGAACTCTGCCTTTTTCGGCAAGGGCCTGGTGTTCAACAAGTACACTGGTTCAGGTGGAAAGGGAAGTTCCAGCGACGCCAATGCGGAATATATGGCTCAGATTCGAAAGGTCATGGACGACGCAGGCGTCATGTTTCAGACGGCAGAGCTGGGCAAAGTCGATGCCGGCGGCGGCGGAACGATCGCCTGGATCATGGCAAATTACGGCATGGAAGTCATCGACAGCGGTCTGGCTATTTTGTGTATGCACGCACCGATGGAGGTGTCCAGCAAAGCGGATATCTATGAAGCCGTGCGAGGTTATAAAGCATTTTTAAAAAACATGAAATAAAGTCTGAATCTTTACCAGGTATATAAGGTGGCAAATCGCCTCAAACTATGTTTGTAATTTAAAAATAGGGAGGCAGAATTATGACATCAAAAGAATTATTATACGTGACAGACGCACTAGGCCATGAACAATTTTTTCAGACCAAGTGTCAGGAAGCTGCTAATCAATTGCAGGACGCAGAACTAAAGGCTTGCGTACAGCAGATGGCGCAAAAGCATCAGCAGATTTTTCAAAATTTTTATGGCTTACTTTAATAGCATGAGGAGGAATTTAAAATGAATGACAAGAATGTAATGGAAGATATCCTTTTGCTGGAAAAGGGCGTTTGTGACTTATTCATGCATGGAACAATCGAATCTTCGACAGCAAATGTGCACCAGGCTTTTAACGGTGCCTTAAACGAAGCATTATGCATGCAGGATAACATCTACAGCACAATGGCAGCAAAGGGCTGGTACCCAACTGAGCAGGTCGAACAGCAAAAAATCGATGCAGCAAAGATGAAATTTAGTACGCAACAATAAATTACAAGATGAAAAGACGCAGGCCGATGGACATCCAACGGCCTGCGTTTTTTTATTTATAAGCCTCGTACATTTTCTGGAATGCAGGCAAGCTTCTTTTGATCATCGCGTTGGATACACAGTAGGAAAGACGCATGTATCCCGGACAGTCAAAGCCTTCGCCTGGTACCACTAACAGGTTGTGGTCTTCTTTAGCCTTCTGGCAGAATGCCATGCCGTCTCCGTTAGGAACCTCAACGAATAGGTAGAAGGCGCCGTCAGGTTTTGCACATTTGTAGCCCATCTTTGTCAGCTCATCATAGAGCAGCGTACGGTTCTCATCATATGCTTTCAGGTCAGGCATTTCGCCGACACAGCGTTCAATTACCATCTGCATCAAAGTAGGTGCGCAGACGTGGCCGTTAGCACGGGCAGCGCCGGACACGCCGTCATAGATTTCTTTTGCATGGTCACACTGATCAGGGACACAGACATAGCCGATACGTTCGCCAGGCAGTGACAGGCTCTTTGACCAGGAATAGCAGACAATCGTATTCTTGTAAACGGTTGGGATAAAAGTGACCTTTACGTCCCCATACACCAGTTCACGATAAGGTTCGTCAGCGATGATATAAATTGGGTGTCCATATTCTTCACCCTTCTTTGTAAGGATATCTGCAAGGGCTTTCAGCGTCTCTTCTGTGTAGACGACACCAGACGGGTTGTTTGGAGAGTTGATGATGATCGCCTGAGTATTCTCTGTGATCAAAGATTCTACCTTCGTCAGGTCAATCTGGAACTGTTCCTTGTCTGCAGGCACGACTACTAAATTGCCGCCGTTCTTGGTGATGAATGGACGATATTCAGGGAAGAATGGAGCGACTACCATGATTTCTGAGTTTTCGTCAGCCAGCAGCGCTTTGATTGCGGAAATCAGAGCAGGTGCGGCACCGCAAGTGATATACAGGTTAGAAGCTTTGATGTCTGTACCGTAACGATCGTTCAAGTTCTTTGCAATCGCTTCTCTTGTGCTGTCAAAACCGCCTGCCATAGAATATCCGTGAATTGCAATGGAATCAGTGTCTGCTAAAATATCTTTGATCGACTGATTTACTTTCGCTGGCGCCGGAATGCTTGGGTTTCCCAGCGTATAGTCGAAAACGTTTTCTGCCCCTACCACTTTTGCCTGCTGAAGGCCATAAGCAAAGAGTTCACGGATGATGGAAGGCTGACTGCCCAGTTCGTACATAGTTTGATTATACATAATAAATTCCTCCTAAAAACTTTTCATTATGTGTGACTGATAATGTTCAGAATATACTTTAATTTTACTACAATCTGTTGACTTATGAAAGAGACTTTATTATTATACATGTATAACAGATTTTAATAGATAGGGTGAATATAATGGATGTTAATAAAGTGAAGGTGCTGATACAGGCAGTAGAGAACGGCAGTCTCCTTGCAACTGCAACAAAGCTGGGATATACACAAGCGGGATTGTCCCACATGATGAAATCTTTAGAAAGCGAGCTTGGGATTACGCTTTTGCAGAGAGGCAAGTTTGGCATCAAACTGACGGATGAAGGCAAGAGACTGATGCCGCTATTTAAAGAACTGGCGGTAATTGACAAGAAGCTGGAGACGGAAGTAGAGCTGATCTTAGAGCAAAAAGCCTCTATCATCAGAGTGGCGGCCATTGCCAGCGTCATCAGAACATGGCTGCCCGATGTCATGGTATCCTTCCAACGGAAGTATCCGGAGATATCTTTTGAAATACAGGAAAGCGACGGCAAGATGTATCAGTGGCTCGACCAAGGGACCATTGACGTCTGTATTACGAGCAATATGATCTTGCGGGACGATTTCATTCCGCTGGTGCGAGATGAATTTTTCGCCTGTCTGCCGAAAGAATATCCCTTAGAAGCGGGCGCAAAGTTTCCCCTGCGTCAAATTGAAGAGGAACCCTTCATCTGTTCCACCTGCGGAAACGACTATGATGTGGAACGTCTGCTTTCTGATTATGACATACAGCTGAAGAAACAGAATACTTACGTCGATGATAACAGCGTCATTTCTATGGTATCAAGAGGTTTCGGCATCAGCCTGCTGCCAAATCTGGTGCTGCGGAATAACCACGAGGACATCAAAATTGCGGAATTAGATCTGCCTTGCTATAGAATGATCGGCTTACTCTATGGGAAATCTGCAAACACCTCCCCGGCAGTGAAAAAATTCGTCACTTTTCTGAAAAAGTGGCAGTTTGAAATTTAAATGAATCGAGAGGTGAAGAATTCGAAGCGATCTACTATGGGAATTACGATAAAGCTCCTGGTATTGAGCGGGAGGAATACCAAAAAGTTTGGAACAGATCAAGAGAATAATTCTTGACAATAAATGAATGAACGTTTATTATACATTTAAGAGGTGTATATATGAGACGGAGAGATGATGAAAAAGAGAGGCGGATTAAAGACGCTGTCATAGAACTGATGCTGGAAGAAGGCTTTCATGGCACTTCCATTTCAAAGATTGCCAGAAAGGCAGAAGTGTCTCCGGCAACCGTGTATATTTATTATGAAAGCAAAGAGGATATGCTGCAAAATATCTATCTGGAATATTCAGAAGAGGTGTACGACTATCTATTGGCAAGGGTCCGGCCCAATATGGACGGCTCTCAGCTAGTCGAAACATTGATTCGTGAGTTTTACGCCTATATGGTAAACCATCAGGAGGCTTTTAGTTTTGTAGAACAATTCTCAGGCTGTCCGGCGTTGTCCAATCAATGCACTGGCAAAAAAGGCATCTGCCATATTTTCGAGCTGCTTTCCAGCCTCAAAGAAGCGCACATTGTCAAGCCCTACAGCGATGAGATTCTATCTGCTCTGATTTTTTCACCAGTGAAAACGATCGCGGCGGATAACCATAAGAGCAGAAGGGAACAAGAAGCGCTGCTGGAGGAAATGATACAAATCGTGCAGGAGGCCATTTTGATTTAGGATGGTCTGTAGAAGTTTTAATTACATGTAAGCCACTGAAGCGGGACACAAATGAGAAAATTCAGTATCCCGCTTTTTTAGAAGTATAGTTAAACGAACATTCATTTAAGGGGGTATTTTCCGATGGAAGATAGAAAAGAATTGAAGCGGGCAATTGCAGTTCCCGTATTTAACACCGTGCTATTGCCTGGCGTCACGACCGTAATTCGTTTGGGCGAGCACGACCATCTGCTGCTGAAAAAACTGGCAAGTGAGGAAGTCGCCGTCGCTTTGCCGTTTAAACAGCCTTTGGGCAACCAGGAATTGAGCATCAGCGATTTCTGCAATCTGGGCGTGTCTTTTTTGACAAAGCGGGTAGAGAGCGGAGAAAAGGGGGATTTCTTAGAAGTAAAAATTCTGGATCGCATCTGCGTAGAATCTCTTTTGAAAGAAAAGGAAGGATTTTTGGTCGATTACCACATTGATCCGGAGTCGGACGATTTGGATGATAAGAGCAAGGAAGAAATGCTCAGCTATTTCCGCAGGACCGTTTCTGAAATTTGTGAGAATCTGCAAAACGGAGACGACTACCGCAAAGTGGTGGACGGCATTCAGGATATCAATACCATGATTACATACCTGAGTCAGTTCATGCCTTTATCAGCGGAAGAGCGCTATGAACTCCTCAAGACTGACTCCCTAAAGGAACGGTGCCTGCGTTTTATGGATTATCTGCTGAAACAGAAAGAATCTATCGAACTGAGCATTCAGATCAATGAGAAGTTTTCCAGAAAAGCGAACCGTATCTATCGCGAACAAGTGCTGCGCGAACAGCTGAAGGCAATTCAGGAGGAACTGAATGAAGGGGAAACGGTAAATGCAAAGAAAAATGATGATTACCGCAACAAAATTGAAGCTGCGGTTATGCCGCAGGAAGTAGAAGAAGCGGCTTTGAACGAATTGAACAGACTGGAATCCCTTGGACAGGGCAGTGCAGAAGAAAATGTCATTCGCAGCTATCTGGACTTTTTGACGCAGATGCCGTGGAAAAAAGAAGAGGCTTTGCCGATCGATTTGACAGAGGCAAAAGAGATTCTCAATCGACAGCATTATGGTTTAGAAAAGGTCAAGGAACGCATCCTGCAGCATCTGGCTGTGATGCAGCTGAAAAAAGACAAAAAGGGATCCATTTTGCTGTTGGTAGGTCCTCCGGGAACTGGAAAGACCAGTTTGGGAAAAAGTATTGCGCAGGCACTGGAACGACAGTATGTCCGCCTGAGTCTGGGAGGCATCCGCGATGAAGCGGAGATCCGCGGTCATAGGAGAACTTACGTCGGCGCTATGGCAGGTAATATTTTAAAAAGTATAAAAAAGGCGGGTACCACCAATCCGGTCATGGTACTGGACGAAGTAGACAAATTGATGACCGGCGGTTTCAGCGGCGACCCGGCCAGCGCTTTGCTGGAAGTCCTGGATCCTGAACAGAACAACACTTTTACCGATCATTATTTGGACCTGCCTTATGATTTATCAGACGTATTCTTCATCGCCACGGCAAATACCCTGGAATCCATTCCGGAGCCGCTGCTTGACAGAATGGAGACCATAGAGATTTCAGGTTATACTGCAGAAGAAAAGTTTCATATTGCAAAAGATCATCTTTTCCCTGCCGTTTTAGAAGATCACGGTTTAACGAGAGAGCAACTGATAATTGAAGAAACGACAGTACGGAAAATGATCGAGGACTATACCCGGGAGGCAGGCGTTCGCGGCCTGAAAAAACAACTGGAGGCCATTGCCAGAGCAGTCTCTGAAAAAATCGTTCTGAAAGAAACAGAACTTCCTTATGAAGTCAAAGAAGAGGATTTGGAGGAAATGTTAGGGCATCAGATTGCTCGTCACGACAGGGCACAGCAGGAAAATCCTCCGGGAGTAGTAACCGGGTTGGCCTGGACTCCGGCAGGCGGCGAGATTCTCTTTATCGAGGCCACCGATATGCCGGGCAGCGGTCAGGTCACTCTGACTGGTAAATTGGGAGACGTGATGAAGGAATCGGCGATGATATCCCTCAGCCTTCTCAAGTCGAGACTCCCGCTTAATTCAATTAACTTTAAAGAACGGGATCTTCATATTCACGTGCCTTCCGGCGCCGTACCGAAGGATGGACCGTCAGCGGGAATTGCCTTGTTTACAGCTCTCGCTTCACTATTCACTGGCAAACGGGTGAATCCGCAGCTGGCTATGACAGGAGAAATTACCTTGAGAGGCGCAGTGCTTCCTATTGGAGGCTTAAAAGAAAAGATGTTAGGCGCCCAGAGAGCAGGTATCACAAAAGTACTAATTCCGAGAGATAATGTCAGCGATCTGAAGGACTTACCACCAGAGATCAGGGAGCAGATGACGGTCGTTGCGGTGGATACGATAGAGGACGTCCTGCATGAGACCATCGGTATCACACTTGCGCCCATAGAACACATATTTCTGAATGAGCAGGCGAAGCCGCAGAATGTGCTGAACCTATGAGATTCCGAAAACAATTCAATTGATAAACATAATAAATGAACATATAATGATAGGTAGAAATGGAGGTCTGAAATATGAAAGTTTTAATGATCAACGGAAGTCCCCACAAGAAGGGATGTACATTTACCGCGCTGAGCGAGATTGCAGATACACTGACAAAGGAAGGGATAGAGAACCTGCAGCAGGATGTGGAGTTAGAAGAGGAAGTACCACTGACAATCCCTAATGAGTTAATGATTGATGCGGAAATACCTTTGGACGCTGATCTTGATGTGATAT
>ERZ791934.2233-NODE-2233-length-13271-cov-56.243493_pt1 | contig 13271 bp, 23 predicted proteins | sample MGYA00510125_ERZ791934 | MGnify/ENA primary metagenome ERZ791934 (study PRJEB30046, sample SAMN00993240) | human gut metagenome | study: EMG produced TPA metagenomics assembly of the A metagenome-wide association study of gut microbiota in type 2...
TCTCTGTTTGCACATTGAATAAGGAAGGTTTCCTTTGGGTTTAACCCTTCAATATCAAACTTCTTTCTCCCACATAGAGCAGTTGTCTTACCAAACCCACTCTTTGCCAATACTAATACTTTAGCCATTTACTTCTTCTTTGTTTTTAAACTGTGCAAAGGTAACTAATCTTTTCCACCTCTGCAAATTTCTACTCCACCTTTTATGAACTCCACCAGAAGTCATCATGAATACAGGCTTACCATGTTCTTCCCCTCTAATGTAATCCAGATACTTGTAGACTTCCTTTATCTTCTCAGTCTCCTGAGGTAAAGGTAGTTCTTTAAAGTCACATACTGCACCATCAAAGAATAAAGGACATAAACCACCCATCTCACCATCTCTGTTAAGAAGTACTTCAAGGAACCTTATATTATCTCTAAAGATATTGATGTTATACTTCTTATAGTCTTGTAGTTCAAACTTAAATGGACTGAACAAACCTAGCAATATATTACAATCCCTTGCAATATACTTACTATCTCCAAGACCTTGAGCAGTAGGTCTCAATCTACCACTGGTGAAGTTGTCATTACTCTCATTCTCAAAGGATTGCTGCTGTATAACAACAGGACTGAAACCATAGTTATTTCTAAGATACTTAGCAAGATACTCTGATAGCTTATCCATTGATTGTTTAAGGTTCATTCCTCTTTCAGTATCTATCAATCCCATATGGTCAATGAAGATAATCTTATACTCTCCAGGGTCATTAGGAACATAATGGTCAAAGCTATTGGTGTCAACCATCTCACCCAACTCACCTCTATAAGAAGACTTCCTTGTGTAAACTGTACCATTCTCCTCTGCATACCTTTTGCACTCTTTATAGATGCCAGTAGGATTGGATGTGGTACTAAATTCAATACTATCCTCAAAGAATTTGAATAGTGCAGCATACTCAGGACTTTCAAGCAGGTCTATTATCTCCTGTGCTAATGGCTTGCTATTATCAGAACTTCTCAGGTCTCTAGGTGAGACTCTGATCTTACCACCTGACAGGTGGAATAAGATATGACTCATGAATCTCTGCATTACCCTCTCAGGAGTTTCCTCAAGAGCATAATAAAAGACTTTGACTCTTACCTTCTGTCTGTTATAATAAGCATATAGCAGTGGCACAAAGATAAAGGTATAAGATGCAAACTGAGACTTACCTCCTTTAGTTGCAGAAGTAACACAATAGTATGTAGATTGCTCTACTCCAATAAAGTCACTTCTAAACCTAGAGAAGGTAGAAGGGATGCTATTAATACCCCCATTCAACAGGTTCTGCCTCTTGGCTTTAATGTCCTCTAGGGTTCTCTCATAAACTGCCATACTACTTCAATGTTGATGTCCAGTCAGAATCAAGAACAGCAGCTGCTTCATTCTCCATATATGAGGCTAAGTCAGATACTTCACTTACATAGGTATTACCCTCAGAATCCATCTTTCTTTCATCTTTCCAAATGAAATACTTGAGGACTCTCATATAGGTGTAGTTACCATTGAAAGAGTCAACATACTGCTTGGTTGCAGCTAGTATCTGCTCATCTGTATATGTGTTTCCATACAGTTTGAAGAACTTCTTCAGTCTTAGTGTAACATCTTTCCTATTACCTCTGAAATACTGAGAAGAGCCTGCTTTCTTCTGTGCTGGAAACATAGCCATCATCTTAAGAGCAAGCTGCTCTATTCTATCCTCTGGTTGTCTGTACTTATCAGAATCCAATAGTACACTGGACATACGTTCATCATACCCCATAGTAACAAGATACTTGCCAAACATATCCTTAACCAAAGCCTTCTTCTCCTCAAGATTAGCAAATAGCAAAGGCACATCTGCTCCAGACTTGACTATAGTAAGAGCAAGTACTTCAGCCATAGTCAATCCATACTTGCTGCATACCTCATCACTTATTGTTATTGTCATATTACTATCTGATTTAAGTTATCTACCTCAGTTATCAATTCAGGATTATAGTCTTCAAGCATCTTGCCAACTATCTCTTCTTCTCTTGTTCCTTTGTAATAGGGGATAATGAGTACAGGGTCAGGGTGTCTCAGTATTCTTCCCAGCTTCTGTTTAATCAATATATCACTGCTGTTCACACTAGCATAGATGCCAACCTGACAATCTACCAAGTTTACACCCTCATTGAGCATGTTACATGATGTTATATGATTAACCTTCTTCTGGTTGAAATTACTGAGCACTAAATCAGAATCCTTGTTCTCAGTATTGATGTAGTTATCACCCAGTGCCTTGGTCTGTTCTATAGAATTACAGAAGGTCAGTACCCTGTTCTTATTCAACTTCACCAGAAGTTGCTTAACAATAGGGTTCTTAAATGTACTCAGTACCTTCAGTCTTACTCCTGCCAGTTGTAGCCATTTGTTCTTGAAGGAGTCATTCTTCTTTCTGAAGTACATATTCTTCCAGTACTCTATCTTAGAGTTGAGTTCCATGATATACTGCTGTTGAGTTACTCTCAATATAACTGTACCATAGGACTTGTCTTTAAGATACTTCCACTTGTCTTCTATATTACAGACTACTCTCTTACCCTTCTTACTAGACTTTATTTCAAACAATTCAGACCTTACTGTATTGTCAAGCTTATAGCCTATCAAGTATACTTTGGGGTCAGGAAGAATGCTGTTATCAATAGCTTCCTTTGCTGTTACCCTATAACAATATAAGTCATCAAAGTATATCTTGAAGTAGTCTCTAAGCTTGGCAACAGTAGCTGAGAGAAGTGTGGAATACTTGATGGTCATGCTGTCTACATAACCTAGTGCCCTGTCAGTAAGATGATGGCACTCATCAAAGATTGCCATATCAAACTTTGCATTCTCAAACTTACTCAGTCCTACATATGTACTGAATGTTACCTTACTAAGCCAGCTATCAAGGCCCCATTTAGTGAACTCATCCTTCCAGCTCTTGATAAGAACCAGCCTAGGCACTACTATTAATATAGTGCCTGGATTCTTCCTTGTCATGATGTCCAATGCCTGCTTGCTCTTTCCAAAGCTTGTTGGTAACTCCAGTAATACATTGTTACTCTTTATTGCTTGAATCTCTTTAGTTACTTCTTCTCTAGTCATTCTACGGAGGTAATTTACTTACTATTGATTTAACCTTACTGATATATGTGCTATCCTCTGCATACTGTATTCTAAGCAAGAAGTGATAATAGTCTTCTCCATCTTCATGTCTGTATTCAATCATATTCTTATATGCTAATATACAGTTAGTCCAATGGTCAAAGTTATAATACTGCTTAGCTTTACTGTTATATAGTCCAAAGATATTATTCTTCTCCTTACATAACCTTGATTTATAATTAGCACTCTCTAACTTGGCTTGTGCTAATACTATCAGAGGCTCCTTGACCTCATAATAAACCAATGCTTTCAGTAATGTACTATCACTCAGTTCCATATCAAGGAACTCTGGTTGCTCCAACTTAGTATATGCTGGAGGTTTGCACTGTTCTATAGTCTTGTGGTCCAGGAATACAAGTACCCCTAAAGACACAATAGCTATGATCAGTAAGATGTTAATTAGTCTCTGTTTCATGATTATACCACTTTGATTACTCTGATTTGATCTTGTTTGATGTAGTCAGGAATCTCTTCATCCCAGTCCTTATAAGAGTTGGTGAAGTAGATTTCATCATACCATTCCTTTAGTCTCTCAATACCCAGTTTGTTGACCATATGAGTTACCCAGATTGACAGTTTCCTGTTAGGGTCAATAGCCTTAACAGTCTTAGCCAGTTCAACAAATGTACTGCCTCCATCACATAAGTCATCAAGCACTATGACAGGTCTATCCTTGTACTTCTCATCAGCAAGGAGCTCCTCATTTATAATGCTATACTCTGTGATTCCACCCTCTGGGTCTCTTGTCTTATTACCTGAAAGAACAGGAGTACCATACAAGAATTGGTATCTTGCTGCTGCACCTGAATCAGGTAACATAGGCAGAGACTCACTGAAGTTAGGCATGGGGTGAGACAAGTTACCATGCCAGTTCTTAATTAACTCTGTTGTCACATCTGAATGGGGTTCAAATGTATGCACTTCAGCTGGATTGATGCTGTTAATCATACTGGCAACTATCTTCAGGTTGAAAGGCATATTGAAGTCCATGACTCTATCCATTCTCATACCCATGAGATAATAGATTCTCAATGAGAACCTCACTTCATGTCTATTGAGGATGTCACCTGCCTGCATCAGTATGTAGAGCTCCTCTGCATTTCTGATTCTACAGACAATTATAGTATTATCCTTCCTGTTTATACCCTCCAGCTCTAATCTCACATCCCCATCAGGGAATCTGCTTATGTGATACTTGATATCACTCTTCTCTGGTCTAACTAAATTTAAGATTTGCATTTGTTCATCATTATGATTTCAATTCTATCTACTGCATCTTCAAGTATAGTGTATGCACTATCCAAGCCTGCTCTATCATCCAACAGGATGTTATAGTAGGGCTTCTTAGTCTGCATAACTGGACTCTCATTAATATAGTCAACTCTGATTCCATAATGTTCACAGTACTCCTTCATCCATGCTAACTTCTTAGCATCTTCATTAGCTGTGAATAGTACCATTATAAAACCTAAGTCAGAGCACTTGCCTAATAGTCTGATGATCTGATGACAATCTAAACCAACATTGTGGTAATCAAAGACTGTGTTATCAAAGTCAAAAGCAACTATCAGCTTACCTTCATGTTTGTTCCACTCCTTAACTAATCTGTTACTACAGATTGTTGCAGAGGCATAGTCATGACTGGATAGTGGCATTCAGATTCCTCCTTACTTCTTCAAGTGTGAACTCTCTGATTAACTTACCATCCTCAAAGACAGTTTCAAGATAGCCTTCCTTCTCAAGTTCCTTTGATACTTGGTCATAGGCATGAAGATTACCATACTCATCCAATCCTACCATAATAAGACCTTTGAGAGACTTCTTTACACCATCATCAGTCTTTGGGTCCTTGAAGATTTCTCTTCCCTCACCATTAACCTGACACCATGTAGCTTTCATAGCAAATCCAAGACTGTCTCTACTCTTATACTGATAGGTATATGAACCTACACCTAATACAAGATTAGTAGCAGCAAATCCTTTCTCCTCCAGTCTCTTATAGATTTCCTTCTGTCTTTCCAGTGTGATACTGTCACCATAGATAATACCTATCTTAGGGTTGAGTACCTTGTAGCCCTTTTCATTGATAGTACCACCAAAGATATTCCATAACATCTCATAAGTACCATCATATACTGCTACACCTTCATTATTGATAAATCTAAATCTCTCTGTCATACTATCAAAGTCATCAGATTTGTATCCACAAATGATGTGAACAGGGTCTCCACTGTCAGGTCTGATAACTACTCTACCATCTCTGGCTAAGATTTCATCCTTTAGCTGAGGCAGGTAATCAACAATCACTCTCCAATAGTCCCATGTATCTGAAACAATAGATACAAAGCCACTGGGATATATCTCTGTAATGAGTCTCTTGAATGTCTCAAACTCATCTACCTTGCCACCAGCACACATTACTGAGTGCTCAGTTGCAGGGATAGTAGCTGCAATTAACTCCTTCTCTGCATCTGCATTATAGTACTCTTCCAGTGCTTCAATAGCAGGGATAGTCTCTGAGCCACAAAATGCAGTCATATGAGCCATACCTGACATAATGGCAGCTTCAACACCAGCCATCCCTCTCATAGAGAAGTCATGAACAAGGAACTCTAGATTAACATCAGGATCAAAGCCAGTTAGACTGGCGTGTCTCATCAGTTCTTTCTTATACAGTCTGGCACTTGTTGCACTTGTCATAGGCAACCACAGTGTAGTTGATATGAGAGTTTCAAAGTAGTTAGTCAGCCAGAAGAAATCAGGATGAGTGTTAATGAAGGTCAATGCAGGTACTCTGATAGGACACAGACTACCCTCAGGTAATGCTCTGATTCTAATAGGCAGATAGCCTAAATCCCATAGCTCCTCAATATGCTTAGTGCCTACTTCATTAGGTCCTAAGAATGAGTTCACTCTTCTTGCAAATCCAGCAACAGCCATCTCTTTAGGCATATCAAAGAAGTCCTCTTTGAACCTCTTCATCAGATACTCCTTAATGAAGTACTGAATCCCAAATACAACAGCACCTTCTTCTGCTTCAGGGAAATAATGACAGCTTCTTGGTGTCCAGTTTGAATACACATACTCAGTACCTTGTGGATACTGTCTTCTGTGGTCCAACTTGTAACCATCTGTCAGTAAAATTGCTTCTTTCATCTTTTTTTTTATGGTTTAAACTTCTCTTTCTTGTACTCCTCAATGTCCCTTATCTTTACTAGGTAATAGTAGTAATCATACATTCTAAGGTTTGTTCTCTCATATTGGTAGGTCAGTACTCTATATGTTCTGCCATAGCCAACTACCTCAACAGTAGTGAACTCCTTGATGTATTCAACAGTGCTCTTACCATAGTATCCATAGGTGATATGAGAAGGGTTAGACAATGACTCATATCTACTCTTGGAGATGAGGTACACATCAAGATATAAAAGGTTCTTATTAACAACCACAAACAACTTTCCTATTAAAGGCATAGGAACTTTGTCAAGATTGCTAATGATAGCACTCATCTCATCATTAGTGGGATACTGCTCCTTATTATACTTGATATGTTTAGCAGTGTAAGGAGGATTCTTAATGGGATATTCCTTGTAATTGAGTATCCCATTGGTTACATAGTAACCTCCCCACTTCAATACCTCTTCCTTCTTGTCTATGTGTTCATAGAAGTCTCCAATACTACTCACATTGTGCTTATACTGGTTATAGTAAGAAGTGAACTCTTTGAATGCCATGTCTACTGGTTTACCAATGAACTTCCTCAGCCATTTGTTAACAGCTCTATAATTAGCACCATAAGAGTAATGACTGAATAGAGTCTCTCTTCTAGGGTCTCCTCTTCTCATAGCCATATGAGTAGCTTCACTTCTGCCTATATATGTCCTCCCAAACTTCTTACTTCTTCTGGACTTCTTGCCATTAAAGCCTCTGCTGGACTTAAAGTTGATACTCATACTGTGAATAGTTTTGTGTAAACTCTCTCCCTGTCTTCCCAGTCATCATACTTGTAATACCATAGAAACAGTATGTACTTGTTGCCTGATTTAACTAGGTCAAATTGAGGCTTGTACCTTTTATACAAGCCCCTTATAAGAAGTGAGAATACTATTATTAAGAATACTATACTATAAGTTACCATCTACTGTACCTCTATTAATGTATTTATTACAAATGACAACATCAAACATACCAATAATCTCATTGATCTGATAAGCATTATAGTAGTGCATACCCTCTCCTAAAGGTGTACTCACACATAGAGCATTAAGGTGGTATGGAGAGCTCAGACTATCCTGTATATCCTTGACAATTCTCTTTATGGTATCACCACTAGAGATGAAATCATCAAGAACTACAAGTATGTCCTTCTCACTGTCATACCTTCCTATACCATCCATATTATACCCATGAGTCTGTTGACTTTTCCTTGATACTATAATATATACTTCTCTGTGTCTTCTCTTTAGGATATAACTGACTGCTCCTGCAAGTATACAGCCTGATGTGCCTCTTACCACTATGTAAATAGCAGATTCAGGGGAAGGGAACTCCTTACATAACATATCTGCTACTCCTCCAATGTAGTCAGCACATCTACCAAAGTATCTACTTACAGGATAATATGTATCACTATTCTCTTTAAGGTAAGCATATCTCATATATCACCCCCCCCCCATCAGTTAGTCTTCAAGGACTTGACAAGAGAGCACTACACCACCTAGTTGCTGTGCAATTCTCTCTATGTGAATAGCCAGTCTCTCTTTAGTCTTGAGGGCATTCCAATGCCTTTGCTTGAGGAAGAATGGACAACTTTCTGAACTAGTCATATAGTTGTATGCTTCTTCACTCAAGTTGATTGTCTGAGTAGCTGGAATACTCTTTCTGGTCTTGATGACAATAACTTCTCTGTCTTTGTGGTCTGGACCTGACACCTCTATTGATGTCTTATCATAGCCACTTGCTGGACTTAATTTCTCAAGAGCATCAGCTGTCTCTTGGCTCAACATTGTTCTACCTTGTAGAGCAACAGTGAGACTTACTTTAACATCACTCATTTGCTTAGTTCATTCCTATTGTTTTACCTAGTCTTGCTACCAACATAGCTGCTTTAGCCTCAGCAGGAGCTAAGACATACCCTATAGCCTCCTGAGCTTCTTCAGGGAGGATAGTATATACCATACTGAATACCTCAGTTAACTCTTCATTGGTCTTGCCTTTGAGCATCTCAAGAACATCAATCAAGAGTTGAGGATTCTTAATATCCTCCCCTGCACCTGGTTCCTTCAGGGATTTAATACCTTTGTTGATTAACTCTTCATTCACTCCCTGTCCTACCCATTCAGGCTTCTTTTCTTCTTTCATGACTTTTTTTTTTAGTTCATTATTAATCTAAATCAAAGTCAATGACCACTGGCTCTAATACAATAGGCTCAATGGTCAAATCCTCTTCTGTTATAGTTACTTCTTCTGGTTCAATACCACAGCTCTGGGATGTATCCCTTTCCATATTCATATGACATAGTTATAAATCTATTACATAATCAAGCACACGTATAGCTGGTAAGAATGGTTCCTTAGCACCTAAGAATAGCAGCACTGTACCAAACATACCAGCTATGATAAATAATATAAATGCAACCATCAGTTGCAATCCCTTTAGTACATAAATCATAGGTTGTCTGGATGTTTATGTATAATCCACCTACAAGCACACACTATTATCAGGTGTTGTACACCAGTAGCAAAGAGAGTACCTATTACTATAGTCTGCCAGTCTGGTAATATAGCCCAAGCAGACAGGTATATAGCAACAAGGAAGAATGTTATCCATGTAGTACTACAGTAGATACAATAGCCTAATGGATATGCAATGAATGCTAGGAACTTCTGCCATCTAGTTGGCTTCATACTAATGCACTCATTCTCATTCAAGTCATCTTCAACTTCAGCCCAAGGCTTGAGTACCTTGTAGTACCACCAGTTGAATATCATGTTTTCAGGTTTGAGACAGTTTCTATAAAATAGTCCCAGCAGTCCTCCTACCACTCCCAGCAGGAAGAACTCAATTAGTATATTTGCCATAGTCATCTACTTTGTTGTAAACAAGGTTATTGAAATCAATTTTATCCAAAGGGATTATGTGTAACCAGTGAAATGGTGGATCACCCCTTTCCATACTAGCTGCACAAGTTCCACTACCTCTGTAGTATCTGATGCTACCATAGACAGGGCAAATCCTACCACATGAGATAAATTCATTTGCATCACTACAAAGACATATAGTGCCTTCAGGTGGCTCCTTCCTGAACTCTACATATGCCCAATTGCGCATATCCTTGCTTGGAAATAGTGTGCATTCTGCATCTGCATAATCATAATACTTGCCATTAGACAGGAAGGCCCTCTCTGTGCCCTTACTGAGAACCTTTACTACTATACTTGAACCATAGTCATTCTGTGCTTGTGAGGGGATTACCTTTACAAGTTCTACTTCACCAAACAGAGAACTATATAACTTAGTTCCCTGTGGTGCATTCAATAATTTCTGTGCTACATTCATACTATACTCCTTTCAAAGTTTGCTCCTGGGTTGGCGAAATCAAATTTATCTACTGGTACAACATATTTCCACTTACTACTGTATTGTGGGCTATTTATATCAAGAATCTTATCAGATGTAAGTTGACTATCAAATAATCTACCATTTCTAGCATAATATCTAAGTAGCCATCCATTACTATCATTACTGTTATTAACCATACAGGGAGTATCAACTGGTGTAATATCAAATGTACTCCAGTCTCTATTCTCCTTACTAGGGAACAAGATGCATTCAGAATCAGGAGCACTGCTATACAGCCTGCCATCCTTAGTGAGGATTTCATCCATACTTTTATCAGGTTTAACTACCTTGATAGGATAATCAGTTCTGTTCCAATTCACACCTACCAATTCTACTTCTCCAAGTATAGTACACCAAAGTCTTGTACCTACTGGAATATCTTCTAGCCTTTCAGCTACACTCATTACTTCACACATTTTGCTATCATTTTAAGGTTAATACCATCACAGGAAGCTACCAACATGAATACCTTCCCACCTTTGCCTAATCTCTTTAGTTTCATATCTATTTGATTAATAGTTTATCAGTTTCTTCAAGTGGTGTGTACTCTATGTTTCTAAACAAGTATCCACATCTAACACACCAGCACACTCCATACTTATTCTGTCTTACCTTATGGTGCCCATAGGCACACAATATTAGTACTCTTCTGTAGTCTTCCTTAGTCATTTGTCAAACTTGATTAAGGTTTTATCTTTAAGCCACTCTACAATATTAAGTAGTACCAGTATCCATGAAAGCCATGATATAAAAATACTAAATAATAATGTACCCCAAGTATAATCCCACCTCTTTGCTTTATACAATAGCAGGAAACTGATAGGATTCAATATGACTCCTATCAGATATATTATAAGCATTGTTTTTGTCATCTCAACTTAGTATTAAATACATTCAAGAAGTCCTCAACAGTCCTCATAACCACATTAGTTCCTCCATGATCTACACTGGAGTAATAACTAACCATTCCAATATCTTTAAGTACTCTCTTAACAGTACCTGTGAATACTATTGTACCTTTAGGAGTCTTGAAAGCCCATATGTCACCCTCTTTAATAGGGAAGTCATCAACATTAGTATCATACATTGTCTTAACCTTACTAGACCTCTCCTTGTTACAGGCATTCAGCATAGTCTTGAGTTTAAGTATCTCTGTCCTATACTTCAGCATATTGTGGTAGTAGACAAGTATGAATACTATAACCATGACTGTAAGTATTATTGCAATTATTGCATCAGCTGTTCTCACCTTCATTCAGTTTAATAGTGAATCTCTTTCTAAAGTCTGAGGCATGTGTCCAAGTCAAATACCCACCAGGATAGCACTCAGTAAACCTGAAGTACCATATCCTATCATATAGATCATCTACAGTAGTCACTACAATGGTCTTACCTGTGCTATCAGTGTATTTGTCTCCTACTCTGATAGGTGGTTCACTCTGCTTGATATACTCACCTCTATGGCATAGGAAGTATATTATACCTCCTATAATTAACATTGTAATCAACAATGCTGTTAGTATTGTAAATAGTCCCATATTATATAAGTTTTAATGCTTCTTCTAATCCAGCCTCAAGAGCCTCTTCATAAGAATAGTAATATGTAGTATATAACAGATACTTGCAGACACTATTCTTACAATATTCTCCATTTCTCAGATGAATCCAGTATTGTATGTCATCACCATAATCCACCTCTACCCATAGGTGTATTCCATATTTCTCTCTTAGCCATTTCTGTACTAGTGATTGAGTGGGTATTACAGTGATAGGTCTATTGTCATAGAACCCATGTTCTGCTAGTAAGTAAGATACTTGCAGAGATACTCTTTGTTCTTCCATATCTATTGTTATTAGTTTAAAAGTAAAATACCAGCCACTAGATAACCTGTTATCTACAGGAGTAGCTGGTATTGGCAGTAGTCTGCTAACCAACACAACACTTCTTATTGAATCTAAGAAAGTGACATTACCATGTAAGAGGTCACAATCCTTCATGGGTGAAGGTTAGTGTATATAAAGACCATCGTACACCAACTAGGATTTGAACCTAGGACCTACTGCTTAGAAGGCAGTTGCTCTCTCCACTGAGCTATTGGTGCATAAAATCATACAGTATGGCACTGCTATATTGCCAGATTTACATCAAGGAATTTGCACCTGAAGTACTCATACTGTATGAAGTTGTTCACTCTATCTTCACAGACAAAGATTACCTCTTAGTATTAATTGTGAAACTTTATATTATGAAACAAAACAGTTCAAATATATAGTGCCTTAAACTTGTCCCACTCTTTGAGTATGATTTCTTTAGCTCTATTGAGTGTTCTCAAATCCTTGAAGTATGTTACTGTTGGGTAGTCAGCTTCAATATGATATAAGTTCTCAAGTTCTACACAACCATTGGCTGTCTTTGCACCTGAGAAGAACCAAGCTTTCTCTTTAGGCCTTCTTACCCAATCACCATTCAGTGCCTTAGCAAGTTTGCGTAGATTGATAAGAGCTCCAATGAGTTCTACATCATCTATAGGGACCATTCTGCACATTGACATATAGTCAAGATCCTTTACTATATCTTCAAACTTCTCTTCAAGTTCCCAATCCTTGTATGCATTTAATGCTATTGTCTTAAGGGCTTCATTATCACCCCTGTACCACTCTCTAGCTTGCTCTAGAGTGACACCTACAGTTCTTATTTCCATATGATTATGATTAGTGATTTTATCTCTTGAAACTACAGTATATAACCCTCTAGGTCTACCACCATTTGAACAGATTGTACTGATTCTTCCTGTTCTCTCTAATACAGGATACATGATTGTTCTTCCAGATGATGGCATGTATACTGAAACCCCAGTACACTTAGGCAGAATTGATGTTATTATAGCCCATTCATAGCTATTATGCCTCCTTACTGCTATTATATCAAACACCCCAAGAGTGTCTTCAAGTAGGGTTTCTTCTCTAATGATTAACCTATGAGATGTAGAGTTGTTGCAGAATCTTGTACTAACATCCTTTACATTCACTGTTACAGGTATACCTGTATAGCTTATAGTTATTCCTATGTATTTATCCATATTACTTGCTTTTAGAGTTAATAAAATTTAGCTCAGACTATGTTCACACACTGCCTGAGCCCATCAAACTTACATTTCAAATGTTACAAACCAATTCAACAACAGATTGAAATTTTCAAATAGTTATGTCTTATAGCTTCTTAATCTCACATTCTACCTCATTGAGCTCCTTCTTGAGTTGCTCAATGATTGCAGCCTTACAGTCATCACTCAGAGTACATAGTGTAAGTTCACCATATGAGTATTTGAATGGTTTAGTAACCTTCAACTCAACATCTGGGTCATTTTCTATGTCCTTAATAATATCATTGAGGTTATCCATTTGCCTCTTGAGCTTAACTGCTCTTTCTATATCATCTATATTCATATCCTTATAT
>ERZ791934.2236-NODE-2236-length-13255-cov-4.271288_pt1 | contig 13255 bp, 6 predicted proteins | sample MGYA00510125_ERZ791934 | MGnify/ENA primary metagenome ERZ791934 (study PRJEB30046, sample SAMN00993240) | human gut metagenome | study: EMG produced TPA metagenomics assembly of the A metagenome-wide association study of gut microbiota in type 2...
GAGTTGTCTTTCCGTGGTCTACGTGACCGATTGTTCCGATATTGATATGCGGTTTATTTCTCTCAAATTTCTGCTTTGCCATTTTTATTCCTCCTGTAATTATTTATTACCAATCTTTTCAACTAAGCTGTCTGGTAATTTTTCAAAGTGGTCGAACTGCATTACATAAACGCCACGACCCTGGGTCTTTGATCTCAGGTCAGTTGCGTAACCGAACATCTCGGACAGAGGTACCATACCTCTTACAGCTACTGCACCATTGTTCATATCTGATCCTTCAATTCTGCCTCTTCTTGAGGAGATGTCGCCGATAACGTCGCCCATATATTCTTCTGGAACATTCACTTCAACTTTGAAGATTGGTTCTAGGAGAACTGGCTTCGCTTTCTTGGCAGCTTCTCTGAATGCCATGGAAGCAGCAACTTTGAAGGCCATTTCAGAGGAGTCGACTTCGTGGTATGAACCGTCATACAGTTCTACACCAAGGTCCACAACCTGGTATCCCGCCAAAGGACCATTTTCCATCGCTTCTTTGATACCATCTTCAATCTTAGGGATATATTCTCTAGGAATAGCACCACCGACGATTGAGTTGACAAATTCAAAGCCTGAACCTGGTTCTCTCGGATAGATTTTGATCTTAACGTGACCGTACTGACCGTGACCACCAGACTGCTTCGCATACTTGTGATCCACATCAGCTGTCGTTGAGATTGTTTCTTTATAGGATACCTGCGGCTTACCAACATTGGCTTCTACCTTGAATTCACGCAGAAGTCTATCTACGATGATTTCCAGATGAAGTTCGCCCATTCCGGCGATGATGGTCTGCCCAGTGTCTTCATTTGTATAAGTCTTAAAAGTCGGATCTTCTTCTGCCAGCTTCGCAAGGGCAATACCCATCTTCTGCTGACCAGCTTTTGTCTTAGGCTCGATTGCAATTTCAATAACAGGATCTGGGAATTCCATGGATTCCAATATAATCTCGTTTTTGTCGTCGCAAAGAGTATCTCCTGTAGTCGTATCCTTCAAGCCTACTGCTGCCGCAATATCTCCAGAATAAACCTTTTCGATTTCTTCTCTTTTATTTGCATGCATCTGCAGGATTCTTCCGATTCTTTCTTTCTTGCCCTTTGTTGAGTTGTAAACATAGGAACCTGATTCCAAAGTACCGGAATATACTCTGAAGAATGCCAGCTTACCTACAAATGGGTCGGCCATGATCTTGAAGGCCAATGCTGAGAAAGGCTCGCTGTCGCTGGACTTTCTGACATCTTCTTCACCTGTATCAGGGTCAACACCTTTGATAGGCGGAATGTCAATTGGTGCCGGCATGTAGTCAATGACTGCATCAAGCATCATCTGAACACCCTTGTTTCTATATGCGGAACCACAAAGCATAGGTACCATCTGGCAGGCAATCGTCTGCTTTCTGATGGTGTCCTTCATTTCCTCTATGGTTATTTCTTCACCTTCCAGGAACTTCATCATCAGTTCTTCGTCACATTCTGCAACGGATTCAACTAACTTCTCTCTCCATTCCTGTGCCATATCCATCATGTCTTCCGGAATATCTGTAACTTCATATTCCTTACCAAGCTCGTCCTTGTAAATCTCTGCTTTCATCTCTACCAGGTCGATAATTCCAACGAAATTATCTTCCGCACCGATTGGCAGTTGAACAGGTACAGCGTTCGCTTTTAGTCTGTCCTTCACCATACCGACAACTCTGAAGAAGTCAGCTCCCATGATGTCCATCTTGTTGACGAAAATCATTCTAGGAACTCCGTACTTTTCAGCCTGTCTCCAAACTGTCTCGGACTGTGGTTCTACACCGCCCTTTGCGCAAAGCACAGTTACTGCTCCATCCAGAACTCTGAGGGATCTCTCTACTTCGACTGTAAAGTCAACGTGTCCCGGAGTGTCGATGATATTGATTCTATGGCCTTTCCATTGTGCTGTAGTAGCAGCAGAGGTAATTGTAATACCACGTTCCTGTTCCTGTTCCATCCAGTCCATCGTAGCAGCACCTTCGTGGGTTTCTCCTAACTTATGAGTTCTTCCTGTATAGAAAAGGATACGTTCTGTGGTAGTGGTCTTACCGGCGTCAATATGCGCCATAATACCGATATTTCTAGTTTTCTCTAACGGAAACTCTCTACCAGCCATTCACTTTCCTCCATTTCTGCTTTTCTAAAGTTGAACAAAGTTGACTACCATCTGAAGTGAGCAAATGCCTTATTCGCTTCTGCCATCTTATGAGTATCTTCTTTCTTCTTTACGGATGCACCAGTACTATTTGCAGCATCCATCAATTCTTTTGCCAGTCTTTCAGACATCGTCTTTTCGCCTCTGAGTCTGGTGTATTTCGTTAACCATCTCAGTCCTAAAGTCTGTCTTCTCTCTGGTCTGACTTCAATAGGAACCTGGTAGTTTGCACCACCGATTCTTCTAGCTTTTACTTCTAATACAGGCATGATATTGTTCATAGCCTTTTCAAATACTTCCAATGGTTCCTCGCCAGTCGTCTCTTTGATCTGATCAAATGCTTTGTAAACGATGGACTGTGCGGTACCTTTCTTTCCGTCTAACATGATGCTGTTGATAAGCTTCGCTACAACAACACTTCCGTATACTGGATCTGGAAGTACTTCACGTTTTGGTACGTTACCTTTTCTTGGCACTTCTCTTCCCTCCTCGCTTGCTAATTTTGTAAATTACTGTGTCAGCGTTCGTTTTGGCTCGCTTTCGTACTTTAAGTACGCGGCGCGTCGCCTGCAACTTCCGCTTCCTTGTGCTTCGCAAAATTAGCGGCGCGAGTATATATCATTTCTCGCATATAACCTCCATTTTACGAATTACAATAATCCACCAAATCAGCTGCACAATTGCTTTAACTAATTTTGTAATTGCACATTTCTCTTCACCCTGTATTCGGAATACAGGATTACTCTGGATGGTCCTGCAATTAAATAGACCTTCCAGTCTTGTTCAGGGGTACTCGACAGCCTTTCTATACAGGCCGCCGCGAGCGCTTAACATTCTGTCCCGCAAATAAAATGTGCGATTCGACAGAATTTATGCTTAAAATGTCCAAATTTTTATTTGGCTGCATTTTGTCGTACAACATAAATATATATTAAGGGCTCTTTTCATTCCCGATAATTTCTAGTCAATAATAAAGGTTGGTGTTATTTTTTCTTAGGTCTCTTAGCACCGTATTTTGAACGAGCCTGACCTCTGTCGTTAACACCAGCAGTGTCAAGTGTACCTCTAACAATGTGGTATCTTACACCTGGAAGGTCTTTTACTCTTCCGCCTCTGATCAGCACAACGCTATGTTCCTGTAAGTTGTGTCCGATGCCTGGGATATAAGCTGTTACTTCGATACCGTTAGTCAGACGTACTCTGGCAACCTTTCTAAGAGCTGAATTCGGCTTCTTAGGTGTAACTGTCTTTACTGAAGTGCACACGCCTCTCTTCTGTGGTGAGTTTGTGTCAGTTGCAACTCTTCTTAAAGAGTTCATACCCTTACCAAGAGCAGGAGCGGTTGACTTCTTAACAGCACTAGTTCTGCCTTGACGTACTAATTGGTTAATAGTAGGCATTTGTTTCTCCTTTCCTTTTAGGATTAATTTATTCTCACAGTCAAATTAACCCTAAATCATTTATTAGGGTCAAATTAACTCGAAACTAACAAATAGTTTACCACATTTCCCTGCTCAATGCAAGGATTATCAGGTGTTGACAGAAAATTATTTCAGATTCCTCTTGTTTTATCGTCGTTCATATTGTAAAATATTTACATATTTAGAATTAAAAGGAGAATTATTATGGATAACCTCATCGCCGCACTCGAATTTGAAATCATTAGAGAGCACAAGCTCATCACTATTTGCCAAAACTTCTTGAATACCGCTCCAAAAGGTTTTTTGACAGTGAGACCGCGACGCCGAAGCAACACCTACTACTGGACCTTTGAAGATGGAAAGGGTTCCGCTAGAAAGCAAAAGCAAGTCAATATCACTGGGAATCACGATTTAATCCTCCAATTGACAAACAAAATGATCTGCGAAAGAATCCTCGATCGATGTCTGAAAAACAAAAATTTGTTGGAGCGTTTGCTCAACAGATATAAGCCTGTGGATCCATTTTCTGTAATGAAGAGTTGTTCTACAAAATACCAAGACGTTTTTTTACTGCGCAAAAAACATCTGTTAGAAAAGAGACTGACTGCGCCTTATAAGAAATGCCCTTACAACCCCAAGCTCCACGTTCACGAAACGGATTACGGTGAATTGGTTCGTTCCAAGTCGGAGCAGCTTCTCGGAAATACACTGTTTGCTTATGGAATCCCCTTCCATTATGAAGAAGCCTTTGAATGTGCAAACGGCGTTACACTATTCCCCGATTTTCGGATTCTGCTTCCCGATAGCAGTTGGAAGATATGGGAGCACTTAGGTCTTTTGTCAAACGAGGGCTATTGCTCAGATAATGCAAAAAAGCTGAATCTTTTTCAACAAAATGGCCTCGTCATCGGCGGAAATTTAATCCTGACCATGGACGACAACAAGCAGGATTTCAGCAGCGCAATTATCAATCAAATCATCAATGATCATATTCTGCCCCTGCTCCACGGTATACGGGTTGACAAAGCCAAAATCATTAAAGGTGTTCAGCAGCCTTACATGAAATAACTTTAAGTCTATCTCATCTAACATTGCTGCACAAATTGGGGGGCAGAAGAGACCAACACGTCAATGCGCCTTCATTTTGCATAATATGCCGTTTACTTGCACAAAAGTCTCCTGCCGAGTCCAAATGCGCCTTCATTTTTGATTTTATTAAATTTACTTGCGCCACTCCCTTTGCAAAACGGCGTAGAACAAGTGCATGTGCCCTTTTCAATGATACTTCAGCCATATTTAACACTATTTATCACACTTTATTTTCTATTTTTAGGATTATAAGTAAATTCGCTTGCGTTAAACAAGATAAATGTGCAAGTAATCAACAATAATTTGCAAATGAAGGCAGATTGGTTTACAATAATCAAAAAATGTGCCATTAAGGATTAAATAATTGAAAATGAAGGCGCGCACGTGAGGGCGTGCAGTGACAAAGAACCATGGCAAGGCGCGCACGTTCGGGTGTGCGGCAGCAAGATGTCATGGCAAGGCGCACGTGAAAGCGTGCGGCGACTGCATTCAAAAAGAGGCGGATTGAAAAATCCGCCTCTTACTCTTTATGTGATTGCCTTGCACTCGATTAGTCTAATTCTACGATTTCAGGTTCATTTACCTCAAAGACGCTGGCTGTTTCCACTTCGTATTCGTCTTCACGCGCTTCAACAACAGCCTCCTCTGCATATTCGTCCAGCTCGTCATCCTCTTCCTGATATCTTTCGTACTCTCTCATAAACTCTTCGTTTACACCGTAATCGAGATTGATGTTCTTATATCTCTTCATTCCGGTTCCGGCAGGTATCAGCTTACCGATAATAACGTTTTCTTTCAGACCCATGAGTTTGTCGTTTTTCCCCTTAATTGCCGCATCAGTCAGGACTCTTGTAGTTTCCTGGAAGGATGCTGCTGACAGGAAGGAGTTCGTTGCCAGGGACGCCTTTGTAATACCGAGGAGCATTTGCTTACCTTTAGCGATTTCTCCGCCATCAGCAAGGGCTTCTTCGTTTGCGTCTTTGATTTCAAATTTGCTGTATAATCCGCCCGGCAGCAACGTCGTGTCTCCTGCGTCTTCAATTTTGAACTTCGAAAGCATCTGGCTTACGATCACTTCAACGTGCTTGTCGTTGATGTCTACACCCTGGTTCTTATATACACGCTGAACTTCCTTCAGCAGGTACTGGTATACACCTTCAACACCGTTGAGCCTCAGGATGTCATGCGGATTCAGCGGACCGCTTGTGATGTTTCCGCCCGCATAGATGTAGTCGTCTTTCTTGACTGCAAGTCTTGCACCGTAAGGAACTACATATACCTTGTCTTCTCCTTCGTCACTTCTGACAGTAACTTCCGTCTTGTTGTCTGATCTAGGCTGAATGTCAATGACTCTGCCGTTCTCCTCACAGATTTCGGCAAGTCCCTTTGGCTTTCTGGCCTCGAACAATTCCTCTACTCTCGGAAGACCGTGGGTGATGTCGGATCCGGCTACGCCTCCGGTATGGAAGGTTCTCATGGTCAGCTGAGTACCCGGTTCACCGATGGATTGTGCAGCAGTGATACCGACTGATTCGCCGATGTTGACTTCCTCTCCCGTTGCCAGGTTTCTGCCGTAGCATTTTGCACAGATTCCCGTTTTGCTGTGGCAGGTCATGACAGATCTGATCGCAATGGACTCAATGCCGCAGTTTACCACTTCCATGGACTGCTCATCGGTGATTTCTTCACCCTGCTCTACGATGACTTCACCAGTCTGCGGATTGACGATATCCACGAGAGCCGTTCTGCCAGCAATACGCTGATTGAGCGGTTCAATGACTTCTTTGCCGTCTGTAAAGGCTCTTACTTCCACACCTTCATCGGTTCCGCAGTCAAATTCTCTGACGATGACGTTATGAGAAACGTCAACCAGTCTTCTGGTCAGATAACCAGAGTCGGCTGTACGAAGGGCTGTATCGGCCAGACCTTTACGAGCACCGTTGGAGGAGATAAAGTACTCCAAGATAGAAAGTCCTTCACGGAAGTTCGCCTTGATTGGAATTTCTACGGTCTTACCAGTTGCGTTGGCCATCAGACCACGCATGCCTCCGACCTGTCTGATCTGGTTCTTACTACCTCTGGCTCCGGATGTCGCCATGATGTTCAGATTGTTCTTTGGTTCCAAGGACTCCATCAGAGCATCCGCTACATCGTCGGTGGTCTTGTTCCAGATTTCAATAACCTTATCATATCTTTCAGAATTGGACATCAGACCCATTCTGTAAGCTTTTTCGTATTTGTCTACTTCTTTCTGTGATTCAGCGACGATATCCCACTTGTTGTCAGGAATCTTCATGTCATCGATACCGATGGTCACAGCGGCCTTTGTCGAATAGTGGTAGCCCATGTCTTTGATGTAGTCCAGCATGATGACAGTCCCAGTATTTCCATGGGTCTTGTAACACTTGTCGATAATCGCGCCCAGCTTCTTCTTGTCGCATAAGAAATCGACTTCCAGTGAGTATGGATCCATATTTCTGTCGACGAAACCGAGATCCTGCGGAATCTGCTGGTTGTAGATGAATCTGCCTACGGTAGATTCTACCAGTCTTCCTCTCTTGTCGTTTTCGTCCAGATACATTCTCACCTTGACTTTGGCGTGGATGTCTACGATTTCATCCTGATATGCCATCAGCATCTCGTCAATATCTGTAAAGACCTTGCCGTCGCCCTTTTCAGGCACCCTCTCAAAACCTGCGGCTCTGAAAGCTTCAGCTGACTTTTTGTCGTTAAATTCGTCTCTCTCGTAGAATACTTTCTCTCTGCCGTCAACGACTTCCACTTTTTTGCATGTTCCAGGATACGTCAGATAGTATGCCCCCAGAATCATGTCCTGCGTCGGTGTCGTGATCGGAGATCCGTCCTTTGGTGCCAGGATGTTGTTTACTGACAGCATCAGGAACCTTGCCTCTGCCTGCGCCTCTACAGAAAGCGGTACGTGTACGGCCATCTGGTCTCCGTCAAAGTCGGCATTGAACGCAGTACATACCAGCGGATGCAGCTTGATGGCTTTACCTTCTACCAGTACAGGTTCAAAGGCCTGGATACCCAGCCTATGCAAGGTCGGTGCACGGTTCAGCATGACAGGATGCTCTTTGATAACGCCCTCTAATACGTCCCATACTTCCGGTCTTACCTTCTCGACCATTCTCTTGGCATTTTTGATGTTGTGGGCATAACCCTGTTCCACCAGCTCTTTCATGATGAAAGGTTTAAACAGTTCAAGCGCCATCTTTTTAGGAAGACCGCACTGGAAGAACTTCAGCTCTGGTCCTACTACGATTACAGAACGGCCAGAGTAGTCAACACGCTTACCCAGCAAGTTCTGTCTGAATCTTCCCTGTTTACCCTTCAGCATATCAGACAATGACTTCAGAGGTCTGGAGCCAGGACCTGTAACCGGTCTGCCTCTTCTTCCATTGTCAATCAAAGAGTCTACCGCTTCCTGCAGCATTCTCTTCTCATTTCTGACGATAATGTCAGGAGCGCCCAGTTCGAGAAGTCTGTTCAATCTGTTGTTTCTGTTGATCACTCTTCTATACAAGTCGTTGAGGTCAGAAGTCGCAAATCTGCCGCCGTCCAACTGAACCATCGGTCTCAGATCTGGCGGTATGACTGGGATGACCTCAAGAATCATCCACTCCGGTTTGTTCTCAGACAGTCTCAGCGCTTCGACGACTTCCAGTCTTCTGACGATTCTGATCTTCTTTTGGCCAGTAGCTGTCTTCAATTTCTCTCGCAGATCCTTTGAAAGTGCTTCTAAGTCAATCTGTGACAACAGTTCTCTCACAGCCTCTGCCCCCATAGCAGCCTTAAAGTCACTTCCATACTTGTCTTTCGCTTCTCTATATTGCTGCTCTGTGAGGATCTCTTTATATCCGAGATCGGTCTCGCCCTGGTCCGTTACGATGTATGCAGCAAAGTAAAGGACTTTCTCCAGGTTTCTCGGCGTGATATCGAGAATGAGTCCCATTCTGGAAGGGATTCCTTTGAAGTACCAGATATGAGAAACTGGGGCGGCCAGCTTGATATGCCCCATTCTCTCTCTTCTTACTTTTGCTTTTGTCACCTCTACGCCGCATCGGTCACAGACGATGCCTTTATATCTGATTCGTTTGTATTTTCCGCAATGACATTCCCAGTCCTTCATAGGTCCAAAAATCTTTTCGCAGAACAGACCATCTTTTTCTGGCTTCAAAGTCCTATAGTTGATTGTCTCCGGTTTTGTCACTTCACCGTGGGACCATTCCATAATCTTATCTGTTGAGGCCAATTTGATCTGTAAAGATTCGAAGTTATTAAGTTCGAAATTGTTCGTATTTTTATTTACATTCTCAGTCAAAGATTTTCTCCCCTTTCTTATAACTGTTCATCATCTGCAAAGTTACTGCTCGTCATGTCATCGTCGGGGGTTTCTTCGGTAAAGCCCTCTGCAAATAATTTTTCTTCGCTTTCCTCAAGCTCTGTATCAACGGTCATGATTCCGTCAATGCCGGAAACATCCTCATATTCGGATACTTCTTTAATCTGGATTTCCTCATTGTCCTCAGTCAGGACTCTGACGTCCAAAGCAAGGGACTGCATTTCTTTGATCAGTACCTTGAAGGATTCTGGAATTCCAGGTTCAGGGATATTTTCACCCTTTACAATTGCTTCGTAAGTCTGTACTCTTCCCACGATATCGTCTGACTTTACTGTGAGAATTTCCTGCAGAGTGTATGCCGCGCCATAAGCCTCCAGGGCCCAAACTTCCATCTCTCCGAAACGCTGTCCGCCGAACTGGGCTTTACCGCCGAGAGGCTGCTGCGTTACCAGGGAATAAGGTCCGGTACTTCTGGCATGAATCTTATCATCAACCAAATGGTGAAGTTTCAGCATATACATGTAGCCTACAGTTACCGGGCTGTCGAACCATTCTCCGGTTCTGCCGTCTCTCAAATTCAGCTTTCCAGTTTCTGAGTATCCTACATCTACTAAAAGTTCACGGATGTCTTTTTCCGTCGCGCCGTCGAATACCGGCGTCGCAATATACCAGCCTTTCTTCTTGGCTGCCAGACCCAGGTGTACTTCCAATACCTGCCCTACGTTCATTCGGGAAGGTACGCCCAGCGGATTCAGCATGACCTGCAGAGATTCGCCATTTTCCATAAACGGCATATCCTCTTCCGGCAGAATCCTGGAGATAACACCCTTGTTACCGTGTCTTCCGGCCATCTTATCACCGACATTGATTTTTCTCTTTGTCGCAATATAACATCTTACTAATTTGTTGACGCCTGGAGGAAGCTCATCGCCGTTTTCTCTGGAGAAGATTCTCACATCGACTACGATTCCAGTTTCTCCATGAGGAACTCTCAGGGAAGTGTCTCTCACCTCTCTGGCTTTTTCACCGAAGATTGCACGGAGCAGCCTTTCCTCTGCGCTGAGGTCGTTCTCGCCCTTAGGTGTAACCTTACCTACCAGAATGTCTGTGGATTCAACCTCTGCACCAACTCTGATAATACCTTCTTCGTCCAGATCCTTCAGCGCATCATCACCCACGTTCGGGATGTCTCTGGTGATTTCTTCTGGTCCCAGCTTGGTATCTCTCGCTTCTGCTTCGTATTCTACGATGTGAAGAGAAGTCAGAACGTCGTTCATCAAAAGTTTCTCGTTGAGGATGATCGCGTCCTCGTAGTTGTAACCTTCCCAAGTCATGAATCCAATCAAAAGGTTCTTTCCGAGGGCGATTTCACCCAGTTCTGTAGAAGGTCCGTCAGCGATGACTTCTCCTTCTTCTACGTGCTCGCCGTGACCAACAATTGGTCTCTGGTTGATACAGGTACCCTGGTTGGATCTCTTGAACTTGAGCAATTTATATTCGTCTAATTCATTATTATCGTCTCTTCTGACTGCAATTCTTTCCGCATCGACAAATTCAATGGTTCCGGCATGACTAGCCAATATTACGACACCGGAGTCTCTTGCAGCCTTAAATTCCATACCTGTTCCCACGTATGGCGCCTCCGTTACCAGCAGAGGTACAGCCTGACGCTGCATGTTAGAACCCATCAGCGCACGGTTAGCGTCGTCGTTTTCCAGGAATGGAATCATGGCTGTCGCCACGGACACTACCTGCTTTGGCGATACGTCCATCATATCTACCACTTCTCTTGGGAACATGGCGATTTCTCCGCCCACACCCCTGGCAGCAACCTTTGCGTTGATAAAATGTCCTTCTTCATCCAGCGGCTCGTTGGCCTGCGCGATAATGAGAAGTTCTTCTTCATCAGCTGTAATATATCTGATTTCCTTTGTTACAAGGCCTGTTTCTTTTTCTACGACTCGGTACGGCGTTTCGATGAAGCCATACTCGTCTACGATACCATAGGTAGTCAATGATCCGATCAGACCGATGTTCGGACCTTCCGGCGTCTCGATCGGGCACATACGTCCATAGTGGGACTGGTGTACGTCTCTGACTTCGAAACCGGCTCTCTCTCTGGAGAGACCTCCCGGTCCCAGGGCGGACAGTCTCCTCTTGTGTGTTAACTCAGCAAGAGGATTATTCTGGTCCATGAACTGGGACAGCTGGGAACTTCCGAAGAATTCCTTGATGGCCGCCGTTACAGGTCTGATGTTCATCAGCGCCTGCGGTGTCGTCACTTCGATGTCCTGAATGGTCATTCTCTCTTTGACGACCCTTTCCATTCTGGCGAGACCAATTCTGAACTGATTCTGCAAAAGCTCGCCTACAGTTCTCAGTCTTCTGTTTCCCAAATGGTCAATGTCGTCGGTATTTCCGACTCCATAATTCAGATTCAGAATATAGCTGACTGACGCAATAATATCTTCCATAAGAATATGCTTTGGCGACAAATCGTGTTTTCTCGCTACCAGCATCTCTTTAATTTCATCTTCATCTTGACACTGCTCCAAAATTTCCATCAGGACAGGGTAGAATACCTTGTCTGCGACTTTCAAATTGGTCGTGTCAAATTCCACATACTGATTCAGGGCGACAAATTTATTTCCGATTACCTTCGTAACCCGACTCTCGTCGTCTTTTCCATATGCCATTACAAATTCCACGCCTGCATCTTCAATTTGCCTTGCTAATTCACGGCTGATCTTCTGGTCTGCCTCCACCAAAATCTCGCCAGTATTAGGATCGATAACATCCTCTGCTGCAACTGCTTCTGCCAATCTATTGGAAAGACCCAATTTCTTATTGTATTTATATCTGCCCACCTTTGCAAGGTCGTATCTCTTTGGATCAAAAAACAACGAATTAAGCAGGGACTTAGCGCTTTCCACTGTCGGTGGTTCGCCTGGTCTCAGCTTTTTGTAGATTTCTTTTAGACCGCTTTCGTAGTCGTTTGTCGCATCCTTTTCCAAAGTTTTCAGCAGTCTGCTGTCCTCTCCGAAAATGTCGAGGATTTCCTGATCAGATCCAATCCCTAAAGCCCTGAGAAGGGTAGTCAAAGGCTGCTTTCTGGTTCTGTCGACCCTGACAGAAATGATTTCGTTAGAGTCCGTTTCATATTCCAGCCAAGCGCCTCTGTTCGGGATAATCTGTGTTGAATATAATTTGTTGTTCGATTTATCAGTTTCAACGCTGTAGTAAGGTCCAGGTGAACGAACCAGCTGAGTTACGATAACTCTCTCCGCTCCGTTGTAAATGAAAGTTCCCTTCTCTGTCATCAGAGGGAAATCTCCCATGAATACTTCCTGTTCCTTTACTTCGCCTGTTTCTTTATTAACGAGTCTTACTCTGACTTTTAGTGGAGCTGCGTATGTTACATCTCTTTCCTTACACTCCTCCTGCTCGTACTTCGGAGGATCATTAAGGGAGTAATCTATAAATTCTAATATCAGATTATCCGCATAATCTCTAATAGGGGAGATGTCTTCGAAAACTTCTCGGAGACCCTCTTTTATGAACCAATCATATGAGCTGGTCTGAATCTCAATCAAGTTTGGCATCACGCCGACTTCATTGATCTTTGAGAAGGTCATACGTTCTTTTCTACCTACTTTGATAGGTTTTGGCATATTTATCACTCCTTATATCTTAACAGTTTACATTTGCGTGGCAGTCTATTATGATACCATATGCTTGTCAAACAGTCAAGCTTTTTTAAAAAAATACTAGCAAATTTTTTCCATTCCCTTTATTCGAGTATTGTAATATTAAGCATTTCTTATACTTCTCTTGGGAAAAAACGAAATTCTTTTGCGGTCATGCCGCTTATATGGTACTATGAATTTATATCGATACGAATGGGAGAATCGAAATGGAGTATAAGCAAATTGAGGCATTTATCGCCATCGCAGAATTAAAGAATATTACCAAAGCCGCAGATACACTATTCGTATCTCAGTCCGCATTGAGTTACCGGCTCAAGACGTTAGAAGAGGAGGTGGGCGTAACTCTGGTCACGCGCAACAAAGGAATCGCCAGCATCCGCCTTACCGCAAAGGGTGAAGAATTTCTTCCCATCGCCAGAGAATGGCAGGCGGTGTACCGCAAAGCGCTTGCCTTCAGCACCCTGTCG
>ERZ791934.2240-NODE-2240-length-13194-cov-3.221630_pt1 | contig 13194 bp, 7 predicted proteins | sample MGYA00510125_ERZ791934 | MGnify/ENA primary metagenome ERZ791934 (study PRJEB30046, sample SAMN00993240) | human gut metagenome | study: EMG produced TPA metagenomics assembly of the A metagenome-wide association study of gut microbiota in type 2...
GGCACAGGCGGTGCTGTTTCTGTCCTTCGGAATTCTCACGCTGGCAAACGGCAGTCTTGCCTTCCGTTTTTTACAGGGTACCGCTTCCGCCGGTCTGGCCATTGCCGGCATCACCCGGCTGGTGCAGATGCTGTCCGCAGAGAAAAAGGCCGCCGCTTTTCTGTCTGCGGCGGGGTTTGCCGCGCTGGCAGTTCTGATGGCCGTCTCCCCGTCATTTTTTGCCTTTCCTGCGGCGCTGCTGTTTGGCCTTTGGTTTATTATCAGTGGTCTGGCCCGGGGAACCATCGCCATTCAGTGCTGGACGGAAGATCTGGAAGGCAAATTCCGAAACAGCTTCGCCGCGCTGCTGTCGCTGGCCTTTGGCGTCTCCCTGATTCTCAATCCAAGCCTTCAGCTGCACACTGTCTTTATCGTGGCCGGAATTTATCTGATCCTCTATTCCGCCGTACTGCTGCTGGACTTTGTTTCCGGGCTGTTTCTCTCCAATCAGGTGGGCGACCGGATTAAGAGGAAAGTCCGCATCGCACTGCCCACCTTTATCACCGCCTTTATTCCCAGCCGTCTCATTGACGATTTCAACCGGTATTTCGCCACTCACCAGAACGAAGGAGGGGTGATCCGTCAAACCCGGGAAAACGCCGGCAAAAAGCCCGATCTGGAAGTGTTTATCCACCTTTCCGACGTGGCTTTCGGACGCATGGGCCATGTGGACATCCGTCTGGATGATACCGTCTATTCCTACGGCTGTTACGACCACTATTCCAACCGCCTTTTCGGACTGGTCAGCGACGGCACCGTTGCCATGGCGCCCATCGGCCCCTATATCCGCCACTGTCTCACCTTCGAAAACAAGATTCTGGTGGGATTTGGACTGAATATTACCCAGAAAGAGCGGGCTGTGGTGGAAAAGCAGCTGGAAAACCTGAAAGCAGTTCTGGTTCCCTGGAAAAGCGACCTGGAAAAAAAGCGGGAAGGCCTGCCCATTGAAGGAGACTGCACCGACGCCGCCAGCGAACTGGTAAAAGCCACCGGCGCTTCCATCTATAAAGTACAGTCCGGCCCCTTCCGGAAATACTTCGCCATCAACACCAACTGTGTCAAGCTGGCGGATACCATCATCGGCCCGGCTGGGCTGGACATTCTGCGGGTCAATGCCATCGCCACACCGGGCAGCTATTTTTCCATGCTCAACGAAATGTTCGAGCGGGGCGATACCCTTGTCACGGAACGCACCATTTATTCCGATAAAAAACGGGGAAAAACACTGGCGCAAAAACTGGAAAAGCAGGCCAAAAAACAGCAGAACAACGGGAAAAAGAAGAAAAAATCCTGAAAAAAGCCCCAGATTCCGCCTTGTCGGGGTTGTAATTGGCAGCCGGTCGTGATAGAATAGCACTGTATAACGCGATGAAAAAGGAAAGTAGCCTTTTCCACGGCGAGCAGAGAGGGTGTGTCCCCGGCTGAAAGCACACCTGCGCACGGGTCAAAGTGAAGTTCCCTTTGGAGCGGCAGTCCTGAACACATTTTGTCTGTAGGGGCTGACGGACGGCGCCGTTACCCGCCGCAGGAGAGTAAGGGCTTCTGTTCTTACAAAAATAAGGGTGGTACCGCGGAGTTTTATGCCTTCGCCCCTTTTTGAGGGGGCGGAGGCTTTTTGTTTTCCCTGCCGCCTGCCGCCTTCCCTGCATATGGAACCGTATATTTTTTTGAAAGGATTGATTCCTGTTATGAAGGAGCAACTGGAAGCCATCCGCGCACAAGCGGAAGCAGAACTGGAGAATGCCGCCAGCCAGCAGGCGCTGGAGGAACTGCGCATCAAGTATCTGGGCAAAAAAGGCGCTTTGACCGCCATTCTGAAGCAGATGGGCAAGCTTTCCGCCGAAGAGCGCCCGGTGATCGGCCAGCTGGCCAACCGCGTCCGCGCAGACATTGAAGCAGAACTGACCCAGCGTGCCGCAGAAGTGAAGGCTGCCGAGCAGCAGCGCCGTCTGGAAGCGGAAAAGCTGGACGTAACCCTTCCCGGCAAACGCCATGCCATGGGCGCCAAGCATCCCCTGTCCATCGGTCTGGACGAAATCAAGGAAATTTTCATCGGCATGGGCTTTGAAATCGTGGACGGCCCCGAAGTGGAAACCGATTATTATAACTTTGAAGCCCTGAACATCCCCAAGGACCATCCCGCCCGGGATACTCAGGACACCTTCTACATCAACGAAAACATCCTGCTCCGCACCCAAACCTCCCCGGTGCAGGTGCGCGTCATGGAAAAGCAGAAGCCGCCCATCCGCATCATTTCTCCCGGCCGTGTGTACCGCAGTGACGCTGTGGACGCCACTCACTCCCCCCTGTTCCATCAGATCGAGGGTCTCGTGGTGGACAAGGGCATCACCTTTGCCGACTTGAAGGGCACACTGGAAACCTTTGTTAAGCGCCTGTACGGAGAGGACAGCGTGGTGCGCTTCCGTCCCCATCACTTCCCCTTCACCGAGCCTTCCGCTGAGGTTGACGTGCAGTGCTTCAACTGCCACGGCGAAGGTTGCCGCCTGTGCAAGGGCGAGGGCTGGATTGAGATTCTGGGCTGCGGCATGGTACATCCCAAGGTGCTGAGCAACTGCGGCATTGACCCCGAGGAATACAGCGGCTTTGCGCTGGGCATGGGTCTGGAGCGCGTGGTCATGCGCCGGTACAATATCGACGACCTGCGTCTGTTCTATGAGAACGACGTCCGTTTCCTGAAACAGTTCCAGGGCTAACCCACAGCGCAAATGGAAACTCTCCTTTCAGGAGGTTTCCCCCGATTTTCCTTTACTATATTCCAAAAAAGGCTTGGTGAATGATAAATGAATCTTTCCATGAAATGGCTGAAAGAATTTGTCACCCTGGACGACATGCCCATGCGCTCCTTCACGGAAGCCATGACCATGAGCGGTTCCAAGGTGGAAGGCTATGAAGTCGAAGGCAGCGAGATCAGCAACGTTGTCGTGGCTCGGGTGGAATCCATGGAGCGCCACCCCGACTCCGATCACCTGTGGATTTGTCAGGTAAACGTGGGTGCTGAGGAAAACATCCAGATCGTGACCGGCGCCCAGAACCTGAAACCCGGCGATGTGGTACCCGCCGCACTTCACGGCTCTACCCTTCCCGGCGGCATTAAAATCAAAAAAGGCAAGCTCCGCGGTGTGGCCAGCAACGGTATGCTGTGCTCCCTTGGCGAGCTGGGCCTCACCACCCATGATTTCCCCTCCGCCATTGAAGACGGTATTTTCGTTCTGACCGAAGAGGACGGCTGTGACCTGACCCTCGGCAAGCCCATCTGTGAGGCCATCGGTCTGGACGACACCAGCGTGGAGTTTGAAATTACTTCCAACCGCCCCGACTGCTTCTCCGTCATCGGTCTGGCAAGAGAAGCTGCCGCTACCTTCAAAAAGCCCCTCAACCTGCACACCCCCGAGGTCAAGGCCGGTCACGGCTCCTGCGAGGGAATGCTGGATGTAAAAATTGAGGCTCCCGAGCTGTGCCCCATTTACAGCGCCCGCATTGTGAAAAACGTTCGGGTAAAGCCCTCTCCCCGCTGGATGCGTGAGCGTCTGCGCGCACTGGGTGTACGCCCCATCAACAACATCGTGGACATCACCAACTATGTGATGCTGGAATACGGCCAGCCCATGCACGCTTTCGACCTGCGCTTCATTGAAGAGGGCAAAATCCGCGTGCGTCTGGCAAAAGACGGCGAAACCATCACCACGCTGGACGGAGTGGACCGCAAGCTCACCGGCAGACAGCTGGTCATTGCCGATGCCAAAAAGCCCGTTGCCATTGCCGGCGTCATGGGCGGCGAGTACAGCGGCATTATGGACGATACCACCACCATCGTGTTTGAGTCTGCCTGCTTCGACGGCGCTTCCGTCCGCGTGACTGCAAGAGATCAGGGAATGCGTACCGATGCTTCTTCCCGTTATGAAAAGGGTCTGGACCCCAACAACTGCCTGCCCGCTCTGGACCGTGCCTGCGAGCTGGTAGAGCTGCTGGATGCCGGTGATGTGCTGGACGGCACTCTGAAAGATGACCACTCCAACCGTGAACGCCGCCGCATTCCGCTGGAGCACGACTGGATCAATCGCTTCCTGGACCTGAACCTGTCTGCCGACGAGATGAAGGCCATCCTGGCTCCTCTGGACTGCCAGTTTGACGGCGACGATGTGCTGGTTCCCACTTTCCGCCCCGACCTGGAGCACAAGGCCGATATCGCCGAGGAAATTGCCCGCTTCTATGGCTACAACAACATTCCCAGCACGGCTATCAGCGGCGGCGCACAGGGCAAGTACTCTCCTGTGCAGAAGTTCATGGCCAAGATTGACAACACCATGCTGGCACAGGGTCTGAGCGAGATCATGACCTACTCCTTTATCAGCCCCCGCTATTACGACAAAATCAATCTGCCTGCAGACAGCGAGCTGCGTAACTCCATTGTGATTTCCAATCCTCTGGGCGAGGACACCAGCATCATGCGCACCATCGCTTTGCCCTCCATGATGGAAATTCTGGCAAAGAACTACAACAACCGCAACGCTTCCGCCGCTCTGTACGAGCTGGCCAGAGAATACATCCCCACCACTCCCGATGAGCTGCCGGTGGAGAAAAACACCCTGATTGCCGGACTGTACGGCGATGGTGCAGACTTCTTCCAGATGAAGGGCATTGTGGAAGAGCTGCTGAGTGCCATTTCCGTGTATGATTACGATGTGGAAGCCTGCTGTGACAACCCCAGCTATCATCCCGGCCGCTGCGCCAATCTGGTGAAAGATGGCCGCGTCTTTGGCGTCATGGGTGAAATTCATCCCGCCGTTGCTGAAAACTATGGTATGGACTGCCGCGTGTACAGCTTCTCTCTGGATGCTGACGCACTGTTTGAGCTGTCTCAGCCGGAAAAGACCTACAAGCCCTTGCCCAAGTTCCCGGCAGTTACCCGTGACCTGGCCCTGCTCTGTGACGAGTCCATCCCGGTGGGCACGCTGGAAAAAGCCATTGTCCGCGGCGGCGGTTCTCTGCTGGAAGCCATTCAGCTGTTCGACGTTTATCAGGGCGCACAGATTGAAACCGGCAAGAAGAGCGTGGCCTTCAGCATCACCCTGCGTTCTGCTGACAGCACTCTGACCGATGAGCAGACCAACAGCGTCATGAAAAAAGTGATGAAAGAGCTGGAAAAAGAGGGCGCTGTTCTCCGCTCCTGATCAATAAGGCAAAAAAACAAAGAGCAAACTCAGCTATTTTACCAGAATTTTTATAATTTACAGTTTTTTCTGTGCAGGGTCCCTTGTATTTTCCGTTTATTTCGTGTATGATTATCGGTATCGGAGGTGTTTTCATGATTGATGACAAAACCATGACGTTCTCGCTGGAGCGGGACCGTGAAGGCGATATCCGCCGGATACTGACAACGGTTTATGATGCACTGAAAGAAAAAGGATATAACCCCATCAACCAGATCGTGGGCTACATTCTCTCGGAGGACCCCACTTATATTACCACCCACAACAATGCCCGCAGCCTGATTCGTCGGGTAGACCGGGATGAACTGCTGGAAGTTCTGGTAAAATCTTATCTGAGGGAGTAACCTCTGTTTTTCTTCTTACAGCTGAAAACCTGCCGTTGAATGGTAAACAACGGCAGGTTTTTTGTTTTTCCTGTCAGATTCATGTCTTTTTGCCCGAATGATTTGCAGTCAGAGAAGAATTATGGTATACTTATAAGTACGATATCTGTTTGATTGGTTGGAATCCGACTTCGGATCAATTTTTTTACAAGGAGGATATGGCTATGAGTGAAAAAAAAGCTGCGAAATTTCCCACCTATAAGGGAAAGCCCTTTGTGCGCAGTGGAGATACGATTTACTATGGAAGCATGAAGGATAAATTCGTTATCAAAATGGAAATCAAGAGCAAGAAAAAGGTGCAGGATCTGGAAGTGGCCGATCGGGTCACGGTTCAGCTGATGTACACTGACCCTACCATCCGCAACCGCAAGCAGATTGTGAAATCCAGCGAAAAAAGCGGACTGTATCTGGCACTGGATATCGCCGATGCATGGCTTTCCCGTGCGCTGGCAGAACAGCAATAATTTTTATCGAAAACATAAACGGCTGGCTCTCCAACAGGAGAGACCAGCCGTTTTTTGTTTTGGGAACTCGAGGAAATTTTATTTTACAATTTCAGTAAATAGAACCTTCTTATTCCGGATATTTCCTGTATCTTCATAAAAATAAGCCTCAGAAAATCTTCTAAAATTTTACAGACAGTTACGCAGGTTTTACCTCTTCCTGGCGGTAAATTTCTCATACATCTTTATACTGAATGATAAAGAATGTTTTCAGAGGATCGCAATTCACTCTGACCGGTACGGCCCACCCCGCCGGAACAAACGAGAAATGGAGATGTCGAGGGATTCATATGCAAAAGAAACTCTTTCAAAAAACACTGAGCATCTGTCTGGCCCTGTCCATCATGATCGGACTTCTGCCACAGATTCCAGTATTGGCAGCAGAGGACACACTGAAAATCTGTGTAATCTCGGATACACATTACTATCCGCTGACCTATGTTTCCGACTGTGAAGATTATCAGACCTATGTCAACGGTGACCCCAAGATGCTGGCAGAATCCGGTTCTGTGCTGGATTCCGCTGTAGAGATGATTGAAAAAGACCAGCCAGACATCGTGCTGGTTTCCGGCGACCTCACCAAGGACGGCGAGAAAAAAGGCCATCAGGAATTTGCCGCAGAAATGCAGCAGATTGAAGACCAGACCGACGCGGAAGTTTTCGTCATTAACGGCAATCACGATATTTACAATTATCTCGACGCCTGTACTTTTGAAAACGGCAAAAAGGAAAACACCGAAACGGTTACTCCGGTTGAATTCAAGGAAATTTACGCAAACTTCGGTTATAACGGAGAATTTGATGCGGAATATTACACCCCTCCGCAGGGAAAACAGGCAGGCGGGCTCTCTTATGCCGCTTCTTTTGGAAACTATGTGATTCTGGCACTGGATTCCGGCATGTACAGCCCGGATGCCACCGGTATGGAAACCAACGAGCACATCACCGCCGGACGGGTGGACGAAGACCTGCTGGTTTGGGCAGTCGATCAGATTCAGAAAGCCGAGGCGGAAGGAAAAACTGTCATCGGCCTGATGCACCACGGACTGGTTCCCCATTTTGATATGGAGGACGAAGTGCTCAGCGAGTATGTGGTGGAAAACAGGGAAGAAACCGCCACTACCTTGGCAGACGCCGGTCTGCGGTATATCTTCACCGGCCATATGCACGCCAATGATATTGCCGAATATACCACAGTCAACGGAAATCACCTCACCGACGTGGAGACCGGTTCTCTCTCTTCCTGGGGTTCCCCTGTACGCAGTGTTACTTTTTCCAAAGGTGAAAAACTGAACGACGGCACCAACCGTACTCGTGAGACCTTTACCGTCAGCAGCGAAAGTATCAAATCCATTGTCTTTAACGGCGAAGTCATCGAGGACTTTCCCGCTTATACCATGGACAAGCTCTATCCGGAAACCATGCTGAACAACATGGCAAACGGTATGCTGGTTCCCATCCTGAAGCAGATCAGCGAAAAGGGAATTCGGGAATTTATCTCGGAAATGGCGCCGGATCTGGATATCAACGGCATGATTCTCAGCATGGTGCAGGACAGTTTGAAAGGCGGTATGCAGCTGGAACTGGGTTCCGGTATCGGCCGCGTCAATGTCAGCTATCGAAACGGCGGAATTCAGCTTTCTCCTTCCGGTACAGCCGGTTTGATCGGAGATATGACCATCACCGACGCGCAGATTATCGAAATGGTGGACGACCTGCTGAATAAAGTCGAAACCCGCTATATCGACAACCCCGATTATCTGCTGAATAAAATCGATGAAATCATCACGAAGGTTTCCAATTTTGGCGTAGCCTCTCTGGGAACGCCGGAAGAAAAAAGTCTGTACGATCTGGTCGTGCTGATTCTCATTAACCACTATCAGGGCGCAGAAAATCCGCCGGAATGGGTGGAAGAGGCCCGTGCTTATATCCAGAGCGGCGAAATCATTTCCAATCTCATCGATATGCTGCTGGACGAAGTCATGGTGATTGTCGATGACCTGACTACCAATCTTTCTGTCGATACCGGCATTGCTTTCAGCGGTGTCTGGAAAATCGCCATCGATGCCAAAACGGACAACGGAAACCTGAAAGCCATTTTGGATATGGCTGGTCTGGATGTCCGTACCCTGATTGAAGGCCTCCTCAACGAATACATGAGCGAAAGTTTTCTCACCGGTATGGGCGGTCTGATTGACGATGTGGCCAGCTCCATGCTATATGACGATACGCAGGACGATGGAGAAAACGGAGAATCCAGAACCATTGTATTTGATGGAACGGTGCAGAAGCCGGAGCCTTCCGCAGAAAACGGACTTCTTCCCGATCAGGTAACCATGACCTTTGGTTCAGACGCGGAAACAGGCCGGGCTTTTAGCTGGTACACCGGAACCATGGTGGACAGCGGCGCCGTGCAGCTCTCCAGTTCCCCGGATTTTTCCGGCGCACAAACCATTACAGCCAACACTACAGAGGTTGTAAAACCCAAAACGCTCCTGAATCTGGGGCTGATTACCACTTATGCCACCAAAAAAGTCAACCGTCATACCGCTGAAGTCGAAAATCTGGAATCCGGCACCACTTATTACTACCGGGTGGGTTCTCCGGAACAGGGATACTGGAGTGGAACCGTTTCCTTCACCACCGACGGAGCGCAGGATGATTCCTTTACCTTTATCAATGTCAACGACTCTCAGGGTATGGTTCAGTCGGACTATGAGACCTATCTTAACACGCTGGAACAGGCGGATGAAATGTTCCCCGACGCCTCCTTCCTGCTCCATGGCGGTGACTTTGTAGACGACGGCAGCAACGAAAACTACTGGAGCTGGGTGCTGGACAATCCCGTTTCCATGTCTCTGCCCATCACGCCGGCAGCCGGTAACCACGAGGATAAATCCGACGTGGAGGGTGTCACCACTCCCAATGCGCTGATGTCCCATTTCAACTTCCAGAACCTTCCCGAACAGGATACCGATACCGGTGTGTATTATTCCTATGAATACGAAAACGCCACCTTTATCGTTTTGAACACCAATGATGTGACTGCTGACGGATATCTCTCCGATGCACAATATGACTGGGCCTATGAAACCGCCAAAAATGCCGGTACGGAATGGAAAATCATTCTGCTGCACAAATCCCCCTATTCCAACGGCCCTCATGCGCAGGATGACGATGTCGCAGCTATCCGCAGCCAGTTGAATCAGCTTTCCGCAGAATGTGATATTGACCTGGTGCTTTCCGGTCATGACCATGTGTACAACCGCACCCCCTGGCTGTCCTATGGAGACACCCAGCAGGTGGAAACCCAAACCACCACCTACGAGGGCACCAACTATGAAACTGCCATTGAGCCGGACGGCACCCTGTTCCTGATTGCCGGTACCGCTGGTGTCAAAAACTATGTGCAGGAAGCTCTGCCGGAAATTCCCAGCGCTGTAGCACTGGATCTGGATTGCCCGGTGTATACCGGATTTACCATTGACGGCGATTGCCTGTATTATGATGCTTATAAAGTGGAAGACGGAAAGAGCGTAAAGATCGACAGCTTTGCCATCGACAAGGAAAAAGAAGAAGTAACCCCTGACTGGGAAAAAGTCGTCGCAAAAATCGAAGCACTTCCCGATATTCCCGAACTGAGCCACAAAACCGCGGTGGAAGAAGCCCGCGCTGCCTATGATGCGCTCAGCGGCGAGGACAAAGGGAAAGTCACCAATTACGAAAAACTTCAGCAGGCGGAAGCGATTATTAAGGCGCTGACCAACATTCAGAACGGCCAGACCGCTACCGTCAGCAGCAAAAAAGAATTCGTCAACGCACTGAACAATTCCAATGTCACTACCATTATTGCAAACCGCACGATCGAATTTGAGAACTTCCGGGGCAACGAGCGGGAATATACCATATCCCGTGACCTGACCATCCGGGGCTCCGGGGTTCTCCGGTATGTGGAATTCCATGTAACCAATGGTGCAACACTGGTGCTGGACGACAGCATTTATATCAACGATACCCGCGCACAGGCTTCCACTTATGGCTCTCTGAATCCCATTGAAGTCTATGCAAACTCCACCCTGATTACCCGAGGCAGCGCACAGCTCCGAACCGAATACGGACGCGGCGGAGCCGAAGAAGGCCATGGCATCAAGCTGATGGAATCCGGCGCAAAAGCCTATCTGAACAGCTCCGGCAGTGTCTGGGGTGCGGAAGGCGCCGTGTATTCTCCCGCTTCCGGCACAGAAATCGTCATCAACAACGGTACTTATGGACGCAAAAATGACAACCATCGGGCAGTAGATACCTACGGTGATCTGGAAATCAACGGCGGCACCATCCGCAATTTGTGGGTAAGTTCCAAAAGCACACTGCACCTGAATGGCGGTGAGCTGAACAACGGCAGCGAACTAAATCCCCAGGTTCCTCTGGACATCGAAGGCACCGCTTATGTCACCGGCGGCAAAGTGGTGCCGCTGAACGGCCAGTCGGTGGACCTCAACAATACCGGCAAAATGCACATCCTCACAAATGGTTCCGGCGCACTGGATCTGGGCAATAACGTAAAGCCCTGGACAGGCAATGTGCAGACCGAAAACTACAAGGATGTGACCGTTTCCTACACTGATATCAACGGCTTCGGCAATAGTGACGGTATTTATCAAACCACCTCTTCCGCCAATACCCCTGAAGGGCTTGCCGCTGCCGGCGGTACACGGCTGGAGACTTCCGCTCAAAACGGTGTTATGTCCGCCACTCTGCCTCAGGGCCTGAACATTGTATACGGCAAATATTATTTGGTAGGCGGTGGAAAAACGGCTCCTTCCGGCATCACCGGAACCGGCGGCAGCGCCCAGATGATTGTTTACGGCACTACCCGACTGATTGAAAACAACGACGTCACCCATGTGGAAATTGAAGGCGATGAAAACCGTGCAGTTGTCTTTGAAGAAGGAATGCAGATTCGTCTGACCGGCAAAACACTGCCCGCCAATGCCTTTGACAACGCAGTACAGTGGGAATCCTCCGATGAGGAAATCGCTACCGTCAACAGTAAGGGTGTAGTAACCCTCCACAAGGCCGGAAAAGTCACCATCACCCTGCGTTCTGTTTCCAATCCCAACGCTACCGATACGGTTACGATTTTCGCAGTAACCATGAGTCTGAATGGTCCCGACTCTCTGGACGAGCATACCAATGTCGCTCAGTACACCGCTTCTGCCGGATTTGAAGACAGCCGGCTGGGCTTTGTCTGGAAGCTGGATAATCCCACACTGGCGGACATCAATGCCGATGGCCAGCTGACCAAGAAAGAGGCTGGAACCGTGACCGTCACCGCTGTTCTGACCATTGACCAGCAGGAAACCGAGCTTTCCGTCAGCAAAAAGGTTGAATTGATTGAAACCGAAGTGGTTTCCGTGGAGATCGACTGGGGCGCTCTGGATTACAACTATGAACTGGGAGACTGGAACCCGGACAACCACACTTATGAAAACGGCGGATGGGAAGCAACCACTGAAAATGGCGATCACATTACCGTAACCAACACCGGAAATACCGAAGTAACCGTCCATTTCGACTATCAGTCTGTTTCCGGACTGGAAGAAGTGACCGGTAGTTTTGAAAACAATGATTTCTCCCTGCCTGCACCGGATGACAGCACCGAATCCAAACAGATTGTGATCTTTACCCCGGCGGGACGACCGGAAGAAACTTTTTCGAATCAGAAATTGGGACAGATTACCGTCACCATAGGAGGCAAACAGTAAATGGAAACCAATCGTGAGAGCAAATCTTCCAGAAGCAGAATCATCATCATGATTCTGTTGCTTCTGATTACCATTTCCGCCGTAGGCATAACGATTTTTACCCTGACACAGGATCATTCCCAGCCCACCATTGCACCGGATTACGCTCCTCAGCAGGTGGACAGCAATGCCGATAAGATGGAAGAAACCGATGAAAGCAAGCTGGAAGCCGAAGAGGGCGGCGGCGCTGTAGGACTGACCTACTCCACGGCCGTATCCATCGACATCAGCGACGGAACCGCCGCAATCCTTTTCCAAAACCCTCAGCGCTCTACTCAGGATATGGTATTGCAGCTGGTGGTGGGAGAAGGAGACGAGGAAACGGTTTTGGGAGAATCCGATCTGATTCCGGTAGGCTACTCTCTTTCTACCATGAATGTGACAGAGGCTTCCCGTCTTTCTCCCGGCGGCTATGAAGGGAAATTCCGGGTTTTGTATTACAACACCGAAACTGGAGAAAAAGCGGTTGTCAATACGGAGATTCCCGTAGAAATCACCGCCGTCGCCTGACAGAAACCACAGAGCAATCTGTGTTTCTATACATATACCGCAAAGCTAACAACCCTTGATTCAACTACAGGAGGAAAAGAAAATGAAAAACAGCAAGAAAATCGCATCTGTTCTCATGGCCACCGCTCTGCTGGCCGCCGCCGGAATCTCCGCTTCGGCAGAAGAAACTACTGCTATTACCGAGCTTGGGGGAACCAGCAGTGCTGATGTTACCGGCACCTATTCCAATACCGTTACAACCCCCACTGTTTACAACGTGGAAATTGAGTGGGAAAAGCTTGAGTTTTCTTTTAACAAAACCGGTACCATGGACTGGAATACCGACAGCCATACCTATGAGGACCATACCGAAAGCGCATGGACTTCCGACAGCAACGGCGTTTCTGTTACCAACCATTCCAATGCAGCTGTCAAGGTCAACCTGGACTTTGCGGCAGCCGAAGGAATCGGCAACGTGACCGGCGATTTTGGGGACAACAATGAATTTGTTCTGAACCAGCCCGAAGAAGGCCAGTTTACAGGCGTTGACACTTATAAAAACTGCGCGCTGACGCTGAGCGGTGAACCTAATCAATTTGAAGACGGAAGTACTATCGGTACCGTAACAGTTACTCTTTCCGCCGCCGAATAATCTTCTATGTTCTGTTTGATGGAGGAATACAAAATGAAGAAAATTGTATCTGTTCTCATGGCTGGTGCATTGCTGGCTGCTGCTGGTATCTCC
>ERZ791934.2243-NODE-2243-length-13172-cov-7.503316_pt1 | contig 13172 bp, 12 predicted proteins | sample MGYA00510125_ERZ791934 | MGnify/ENA primary metagenome ERZ791934 (study PRJEB30046, sample SAMN00993240) | human gut metagenome | study: EMG produced TPA metagenomics assembly of the A metagenome-wide association study of gut microbiota in type 2...
CATTGACCTTGTACTCGCTTCCCGAAAGCACATCGTCAACCATCTGCTGTTCCTGTTCAGTCAGATAGGAAAGCTGCACGGCCGCCGCAATCGAAAATTCTCCATTGTCAATTCTGATTTTCAGGGCGTCCGACAGTTCGTTGATGCGGAGATAAGTTGCAACAGAACGACCTGTAAGGTCATATTCCGCTCCCAAAGCATCCCTGCTTTTTATCCTGTGGAAGTCACTTCCACCAGTCCTGTTTCCCTTGATTTCATCAGGGTTTTCCAGCCTTTTCAGTTCCTTAATAATATCGTTCCGGCGTCCCTGACAGACCATCTTGGAATAGCGCAGAGCCAGTACCGCTGCTTTTTCAGAGGGCAGCATTTCGGAGAAAGAGCGTTGCAGGACATTGGTTTCGATCACATAAATCCAAGCATCCTCATCGGAGAGATTTTCCTTGACGATACAGGGAAGTTCGCGGTTTGCAATAATAGCGGCTCTCTGCCGGTGTCTGCCTGCCAGCATCTCATATTCAAATCCATTCTCATCTGGCTCAATCTTTCTGACAAAAGCAGGCACCAAAACACCATGTTGTGAAACACTGTCCACCAAATCATCAAATCGTTCTCCACCGTATTCTCGGAATGGAGACCCTCGAAAACTGCGAATGATTTGTGGTGGAAGCATCTGTATTTCATTACTCGCATCACATACAGACTGATTCGACGCTTTAGACTCATTTTTTGAAGATGAAGTTTCAGTCACACCCAGAAGATCATCAATGGATCTGATACGAGGCTTAAGTGGAGGCATATTCCAACACCTCCTTTGCAAGTTCCAGATAGGCAAGAGAGGCTGGGTTGGCCTGCTCCAGCTCCATGACGCTCATTCCATAGCTGTTTGCGTCTCCCACTTTGACTGTATACGGAATCTGACAGTTGAAGATAGGGAGCGATTGAAACGCCTTTGCAACCTGACCGTATGTGCGACGGTATAGATTCGTCCGTTTGTTGCATTTGGTGAACAGGATACCTCCAATATCAATCCTGGGATTTAATTTCTGCTTAATTTTTTTGATGGTATCCATCAACGCCTGCAAACCAGTCAGCGCAAACAGTTCCGGATCAATCGGGATGATTACCTCGTCGGCGGCCGTTAAAGCATTTATTGTCAACGAACCCAGAGATGGATTTGTGTCTACGATTATGTAATCATAGGACATCCGCAGAGGTGCGAGCAGAGTAGCTAGGTACCCGTTGCTATCCGGCGTCATCAGCAGATTTGCCTCTGCAACGGTGAGATAGCGACTGGAAGGGATCAAGTCCACAGAGTCAATTTTTTGGATGAACTCGTTGGTATCCGGCAGAGATTCGTCCAGAAGCAGATTGGTGATAAGAGTCCCGGTATTATAGGGCGCCTGGGTCGGCAGGACACCGAAACTGGTGGTGAGGTTATACTGGGGGTCAAAGTCAACTACCAAGACCTTCTTGCCCATCTCGGCCAGCGCATAGGACAGATTTCGGACCGTGCTGGTCTTGGCTACCCCACCTTTCTGGTTGGCTACAACAATTATTTTCCCGCTTTCCATGATAGAAAACCTCCTATATTTTCGTGGAATTTTTGTGATTTCAAGCGTTTGTTCAAATATGCGTCACTGGCCATAAAGTTGATCAGATTGACCTTCGGGATGATAAATGCCGGACCATGTGAAAGAGCTTTTAGCTTTTTCGTTCTGATCCATTTTGCGACCGTAGATGCCGTGGCGCCTGTTAATTCCGCGGCCTCTCTCGTGGAAACTATGTCGGGAATGTCCCGGAAACTCTCTATGTAGTATTTTCTCAGTTCCTCCGTTGTCACAGATTCGGGAAGCAGGGGCTTGACTGCGTATGTCCCGCTATATGAGCCGGGGGGAAGTTTGTATTTTTCGGGGTGGATTTCCCTGCGCTCAAGGTAGCGAACTATGTCTTTCATCTTTATGGTGTAATTCCGGGTCTTTTTCCCACTCTGTACGCAGGGAACCAGACCGGATTGCAGCAGATAACGAGCTGTGCGTTTGCTGATATGACAGATGATGCGGAATTGCTCTTTTTGGACTGTTTCTGGGTACTGATTCAGCAAATAGCGATACTTGGATACCTGTGCCACATTACTCGCCTCCTTTTTCCTGCCACAGACGCTCAAATGTATCCATCAATTCCTTTTGGAGAGGGGTCTTTCGGCGGATACGGCGGTAATATGGGCTTATCAGAAAGTCCAGCATAAAATCCTTTGGGACGGTGTACTGCTTTCCAGGCTGGAAAGCCTTCAGAATCCCTGTGCTGATCCACCGCACGATTGCCGAGGACGAAAAGCCTGTAATCTGCTGAATATCCTTTACGGAAAGCAGGTCTGAGTAGGGAGAGAGATGTTCGTCATAGAATGTTCTCATAGCACAGATATAGGGACTGTCTGCTTCCTGTCTGCACTCACGCCGATAGAGATAGGCAAGAATGTCCGTCAGCTTGATTTTGTGGCTACGGATCAGGTGGTTTTGCTCAATGGTGTAGGGAATCTCACCTTGTTGCTCCAAATTGTAGGCGGTCTTGGGACAGATGCGGCAGATCTCGCATAGTTCCCGTTGCGTTACATAGGCGGGATACTTTGCGGCAATGTCGGGGTAATACTTCGTCAAATCCATGTGTAGCACTCACTTTCTTGTTCATCTGTCATTGGTAGGTGAGGTACTTCACTGGCGTGTAAAATATTGGATTTTGAAGTGGGTTCAAATAAGATCAAGTTGTCTAATCAAAATGGTGATTTGCATTTTCGTGAAATGGTATGGGTGTGAATACCCCCAATCTGGCGTCCAGTTCTATCCTTGTTCTATCCTCCGGTCATAATTCGGGGCAAAAACGGGAAGAACTCGGAAAACCCGGTGGGTTCAAATAAAAGCGAAAAACGGAAGCCAAAATCCGCAGTATACCGCAGCTTTTGGGCTTCCGTTGTGTACTTCCATCTTCGCTTAATTTCCACCAAAAGTCACAAGGGGGAAATGACTCGAAATCAGGTAGTCCTCACGGGCTCGTGGGTTCGAATCCCACCGCCTCCGTCACTAAAACCCCTGAAAATTCAGGGGTTATTTTTATTTTAATGCAAAGCCAATCGTGCGCTGATTCTGACGCGCTATGTCTCTAAACTACAACGGCGTATTCCGGTCTGAGAGTTGGTTTTAGATGCTAACCAAAGTCACGATATCCATACTGCTGTGATATTTCACTAATGTACAAAAGCCTTTAATTTTCCCTTCTACTTAACATTTATCTGCTTTCCCACCAAGAATATATTTCAACTAATATCATATTAACCGGCCAGCTATCTGAAAACTTAAAAACATCCACCGCCTAAACTAATATTGATAAAAAGTATATGATTTTTTATAATTAAGCTGTATAAATAAGTACCTGTATATAAAAAGCTGATATTTGTCTGCTGTATATCTTTAGGCTGTATTTAGCTGCCTGTGATATATTTCTAAACAGATTTGGGAGGTGAGCATTTTGAAATTGCTTATTGCAGAGGATGATCCTAAGCTTTTGAAATCCTTGATACATATTCTTGAGAACAATAAATTCAGCGTTGACGGTGTAAATAATGGTGACGATGCATTAAACTACGGATTGACCGGAGAGTATGACGGCATAATACTGGATATAATGATGCCCGGAATGGATGGATTGAAGGTTTTGCAGGCCCTTCGAGCAAAAAATATCACAACGCCGGCTTTATTTTTGACCGCCAGAACAGAGGTGTCTGACCGTGTGGAGGGTCTTGATGCAGGAGTAGATGATTATCTCCCTAAGCCATTTTCTACGGTTGAACTGCTTGCGCGTATCCGTGCTATGCTGCGCAGAAAGGATACATATCTGCCAGACCTGCTGACGGTAGGCTCTGTCACACTAAACCGCTCCACATATCAGCTAAGTTATGGTAATGAAATTCAATCGCTCAGCGGAAAAGAATTTCAAATTTTAGAAATGCTGATGCAGCAGCCGGGAATGATTATTCCGTCAGAACGTTTTATTACCCATCTTTGGGGCTGGGACACCAGCGTGGATACCAGTGTTATATGGGTACATATTTCAAACCTGCGTAAAAAAATAAGCGCAGTCAATGCTCCGGCAGAAATACGTTTTATCCGAAATGCCGGATATGTGCTGGAGGTAAAAAATGATAGGCAGCCTTAGAAGAAAATTTATCTCAATCAGTATGATTTCTATTTTTATTGTATTTTCCTGCATATTCATTTCACTTATGGTATTTACGAAAATACAAACAAACCGGTCTATAGATATGCTTGTTGATACCATTTCGTCCAATGACGGTGTCTTTCCTAAATTTGACTCATCAAAACAGCGTATGCCTGTCCAGATGCCGTATTCGGATGTAATTACAGAAGAAATCCAATTCAGTACACGCTTTTTTCGGTTTGGCTGGACGATGAAAAACAAATAGTCAATACGAATATGGATTCCGTTTCTACGATTACTGAGCAGGATGTGGAAGATTATACGGATAAGGTTTTAAAAAGAGGCAAAGAGAGCGGATGGATAGGTGACTATCGTTATAGGATTATGGACACTGAAAACGGCACTACGGTTGTATTTGTTAATGGCAATACATATAATAATACGTCTAACAGGCTTCTTTTTACTGCGCTGTTAGTGCTGCTGGGCAGTGCATCTTTGATACTTATACTAACGGTTGTAGTTTCAAAGAGGGCTGTACGTCCTGTGGCTGAAAGCTATGAGAAGCAGCGGCAGTTCATTACGGACGCAAACCATGAGCTTAAAACACCTCTGACGCTTATACTGTCAAATTTGGACATTGTTGAAAGCGAGCTGGGAAAAAATGAATGGCTGGATGATATCCGCAGTGAAGGTGAGCGTATGGGCCTTCTTATCAACCAGCTGGTTACTTTATCAAGAATGGACGAAAGTACTGATTCGGTTATGCGTGAGGAATTTAATCTTAGCAGCGCCGTTGCCGATACCGTTTCGGAATTTGAAAGTCTTGCGGAAGAACGCGGCCATACTTTGACCAGCTCTATAAATCCGTCAGTTTACTATTACGGTGATGAATCATTAATTCGACGTCTGACAGCCATTCTGCTGGATAATGCCATTAAATACTGCGATACAGGTGGAAATATACAGCTTTCTTTGACTTGCCGTAGACATCCGGTTCTTACTGTGGAAAATACATACCAAGATGTGGACAAATTAGAACTTAACCGTCTGTTTGACCGCTTCTACCGCGCTGATAAGGCGAGAACATTTTCGGGAAGTTTTGGAATAGGCCTGTCCATTGCACAGTCCATAGTTAAAAGTCATAAAGGAAACATAGCTGCGTATAGAAAAAGCGGTATAATCGGATTCCGTGTAGAATTGAAATAAAGAATATTACTGTTGAGTGTAAAACTTTAATAGGGACTCATTGCAAAAATAAGAAACTTTGCAATGGGTCCTTTTTATGTTGCGGTGATGCCTGTTTCTTTAGTGCCAATTTAGGGGCAGGAATTATACTTGGCAGAGTGCGGATGTTATTAACGCAATTAAAATTCATAAATGAAAAGGAGGTTCCTCTATGATAAAAGTCGAGCACTTAACAAAGTACTACGGTGATTTTCTGGCTGTCAATGATTTGTCATTTGAAATTGATGAAGGTCATGTATACGGCTTCCTTGGACCAAACGGAGCCGGCAAGACTACCACTATGAACATTATGACAGGATGCTTATCCGCGACGAACGGACATGTGGAGATTGGCGGTTTTGATATTTTTGAAGACCCAAATCAGGCTAAGAAGCTTATTGGATATCTTCCGGAACAGCCGCCGTTATATATGAATGAAACGCCCCTGGAGTATCTGCGTTTTGTTGGCGAAGCCAAAGGACTGAAGGGTACAGAGTTAAGCAGACAGGTCGATAAAGTAATTGAACAGGTTAAAATTCAGAATGTAAAGGGTAAACGTATTTCTGCTTTGTCTAAAGGCTATAAGAAGCGTGTTGGCATTGCTCAGGCACTCCTTGGCAATCCAAAGGTAATTATTCTGGACGAACCAACAGTAGGTTTGGACCCAATCCAAATAATTGAAATACGAGACCTTATTAAACAGCTGGGGCAGGAACATACGGTAATTCTAAGTTCCCATATTCTTTCCGAGGTTCAGGCTATCTGTGAAAAAATATTGATTATATCCCATGGGAAGCTGGTTGCTTTTGACGAGCCTGATAAACTGGAAAGCAAACTTCTTTCTGCAAACGAGATTTCTTTTAAGACCGATGCATCAGAAGATGAAGTCAGAGAAGCACTTTCTGACGTCAAACATATTACGGAACTGACAATAGAAGCGGATGAGAAAAATATTTTGTCTGCCAATATTAAAACAGATGCGGAGGATATCTATTCCGTATCGAAAGAAATATTTTTTGCCTTTGCCAAACGTAATTATGCTCTTTTGGAACTGGTATTAAAGAGAGCTACCCTGGAATATATTTTCCTGGAACTTACTGAGACAGATAAATCATCAGTTGAGATAGAAGGAGGAGAGCAGGTATGATTGCCGTTTTTAAACATGAGCTGAGAAACTATTTCCACTCATTTACAGCCTATGTGTTCGGAGCCTTTCTGCTTGCCATTGTAGGCATTGGCGCAATGCTTTATAACCTGCAGGCCGCAGTAAGCAACTTTGAATATGTTCTAAGCTTTGGAATGATTATATTTGTTGTGATTGTACCTATTTTGACCATGAGGGTAATTGCTGAGGAGAGAAAACAGAAAACTGACCAGCTGCTTTATTCGCTCCCCATATCTACTGTACAGGTAATTATGGGAAAATATCTGGCGCTTCTGGTAGTTTATTTGATACCGCTCCTTATCATTTCCATATACCCGCTCATATTTGCCCAGTACGGAGACGTTTATCTGCCTACATCCTATGGGTCTTTGATAGCGATTTTTATTATGGGAGCTGCATTGGTGGCCTTGGGAGTATTCATTTCTTCTCTGACAGATAACCAGGGGCTTGCTGCCGGCATAGGCATTGCAGCTATTTTGTTTAACTATTATAGTGTCAGCCTGTCAGAATACGTTTCCTCCACTTCGGTTGGAAGCATTATCGCCCTTGCGCTTATTGCCTTGATTATTGGAGCAATAGTACGTTATTTAACACGTAACGAGACGCTGGGCTATGGCGTTACGCTTGTGCTTATCGCTGCTATTACTGTTACATCTTTTATAGACCCAACTGTCTTTGAGGGCCTTTTGCCTAAGATAATGAGGCAGTTATCTCTCTTTAATAGATTTAATACATTTGTAAGCGGTGTATTTGACCTGACTGCGATATTTTATTATATATCAGTGATTGTATTTTTCCTGTTTTTATCGGTGCAGTCTATGGAAAAAAGGAGGTATAACTAATGAAAAAGTGGAAACTCCTTCAAAAAGAAGAACAGCCAGACAGAAACCGTACGGCCTTCCGAGGAGGCACCTATGCGCTTTCAATAACTGCAGTTGTGCTGGCTATTTTAGTTGTACTTAATGTTCTTGTCTCAGCGCTTCCTTCCAGCCTGACTAAATTAGATATAAGCGCTACAAAGCTTTACTCAATAACAAGCAACACTAAAGTTGTGGTAAATGCCCTGGAGGAAGATGTGACAATTTACTGGATTGTTCAGTCCGGTGAGGAAGATGATGTTATAGAAAACCTGTTAAGCAAATATGAGAGCTTATCAGACCATATTAATGTAGTTAAAAAGAATCCGGATGTATATCCCACTTTTGCCGAGCAGTATACAAATGAGACTGTTCAGAATAACAGCCTTGTTGTGGAATGCGGCGACCGCAGCCGTTTTATAGGATATGATGATATATACATTCAGGAAGCCGACATATATTCCTACACATACAGCACATCCTTTGACGGTGAAGGTGCCATTACTTCTGCCATTGATTATGTAGTAACAGATGATTTGCCTCAGCTTTATGTGTTAGAGGGACACGGTGAGCAGGAGCTGCCGCAGAACTTTAAAGAACAGATTGAAAAAGAAAATATTGAAACAAACACATTGTCACTACTGACTGTGGACGAAGTGCCGGAAGATGCTGACGCAATTTTAATATACGAACCTTCATCGGACTTATCTGAAGAAGAAGTTGATATGCTTTATGAGTATGCCGAGGACGGGGGCAAACTGATGGTGATTGCCGGCCCGACAGAAGACGGTATTTTAGAAAATCTGTATGGCCTTCTGGAAAATTATGACGTTGAGACCTGCGAAGGAATAGTTGTCGAAGGAAATCGTGACAGATATACAATGCAGCCGTATGTACTTCTGCCTGAGATGTCAAGCCACGAAATTACGGACTCACTTATTGAAGAAAACTACTATCCTAATATGCCTATTTCCCAGGGAATGATTATCAATGATGAAAGCGGCGCAGTAACTCCTCTGCTTACAACTTCAAGCGAATCATTCAGCAAGATAGCAGGCTATGACCTTACCACATACGAAAAAGAGGACGGAGACATTGACGGTCCGTTTGCGGTTGCTTTATCCATAGACTGCTCCAATGAAGGACAAATTGTCTGGTTCTCATCAGCGGCATTTTTGGATGATATGTATAATGCATTGTCTTCAGGCTCAAACTCTGACCTTGCAATGAATGCGCTTTCTTCTCTTATCGGTGAGAGTGAAGCCATGGCAATCCGAAGCAAATCTTTGAACTATAATTATCTTTCAATTACAGATTCTACTGCATCACTGCTTAAGACATTGATGATTGGAGTTTTCCCTCTGACTTATCTTGGAGTTGGTGTATTTGTAATTTTGAAGAGAAGGAGGGAGCAGAATGAAGCGGGCTAAACGTATCTATGCTCTGCTGGGAGTATTAGCGGTTATTTGTGTAATCACTTTCCTTGTAGTAAGGCACGAAGAAGAACAGGAGAATATACGTAACAGCGGTGAAGTAGTTTTGGAAGTGGATGCGGACTCTGTTAAGTCCATATCATGGGAGACTGAAACGGAATCATTGTCATTCCATAAAGAAGACAGCTGGCTTTACGATGATGATATAGCTTTTCCTGTTAATGAAGAAAAGATAAACGAACTTATCGGGCAGTTTGAGGAATTTTCCGCTTCATTCATAATTGAAGAAGTATCGGACTACAGCCAGTATGGACTGGATGACCCTGTATGCACGATAGAGTTGGAAACCGATGATAACACATACGAAATATCTTTAGGAGATTACAGTGCCATGGACTCTCAGAGATATGTGTCAATTGGCGACGGTAATGTCTACCTGGCGGTTAACGACCCTATGGATTATTTTGATGTAACTCTCAGCGATATGATTCTCAATGACGAAACACCTTATTTTGATGAGGTAGAAAGCATTGATTTTGAAGGCAGTGAGAATTACCACATAGTCTACAGAGAATATACTGAAGACAGTCCATACACTTATTGTGAAGATGATGTCTATTTTAAGGAGGACGGTGAAAATATGCTTCCTCTTGATACAACACTTGTAGAAAGTTATCTGAATTCCATTTCTTATCTGAATCTGAACGACTATATGACATATAACGCAGATGAAGATGATTTGGCTGAATATGGGCTGGATAACCCTGAGCTGACGGTAACTGTAGTATACACACCTGAGGAAGAAGACAGTTCTGAAGAGGAAAAACAGACATTTACCATCAGTATAAGCCGTGACCCTGAAGAACGTGAAAAAGCGGAGAGCAGCTCGGAAGAATCGGAATCCGATGAAGAAGAGGAGATTACTGCCTATGCCAGAGTGGGAGATTCCAAGATAATATATAAGATTACATCAAGCAGTTATGAAGCGTTAATGGCTGCCGGTTATGATGATTTACGCCACTCTGAAGTGTTTACTGCATCATTTGATGATGTTACTTCCATAGATATTTCTTTGGAAGGTTCCGACTATACCATTACGTCAGAGGGAACGGGAGATAAAAAGACATTCTATTATAATGAAGAGGAAATATCAATCGATGATTTCCAGTCTGCATTAGAGGATATGAATGCATCAAGCTTTACTGATGAAAGTCCTTCCCAGAAGGAGGAAATTTCTCTGACACTTTATCTTGATAATGAGGTTCATACACAGGTACAGATTGAATTATACCGTTATGACGGAGAACACTGTCTGGCTGTGATTGACGGAGAGAGTGTATCGCTGGTACCTCGTTCTGATGTAGTTGATTTGATTGAAGCGGTAAATACGCTTGTTCTTTAAAAATATAGGGCATACGGTGAATTTTATCACCGTATGCTTTTTTTTATTAATAAATGAGATGATGCAGCCTCGGATACTTATGAAAGTGCAGGATGATTTTTGGGAAAATTTATGTTTTTTTCAGATAATATAAACTTAAAATTTACAGAAAACAGCGAAATACAGGGGATTATTGACTTTTATAAAGCCGGATGCTATTATCAAATTGTGGACAAATGTCTGCGACACGGGGATTGAACGATGGTTTTAATTAAGGAGGGAAAATATGAAAAAATTTTTAGTGATGCTGCTTATGACAGCAATGATATTATCTCTGGCTGCCTGCAGCGGATCGGGTTCAGCTGACGGAGAGACAGCTCAGGAAGAAACGGAAGAAACGGAAGAAACCGAACAGAGTGCAGAAAAGGAAATGGCTCAGGAATATAACTATGAGCTGTCAGAGGGGGATGCCCTTGAAGTTGAAAACCTTATTTTTGAAGAGGACGTTACCGTAAGCGGAAATAATGCCCAAATAACATTTACCGGCTGTGAATTTAAAGGAAACATAATAAATACGGCTGATGAAGGAACAAGAGTAATAATGAACGGGTCATCAATTGACGGAAGATGTGTATTACAAAATACTATAAAGGAAACAACCATGGAATGGTCTTTCCCTAAATTTATTGTAGACTCTCCTATGGAAGTTGTCAGTGAAGACTGTATAGGCAGTGTTATAGCCATGGGAGACTTTGATGTAGTGTTTAACAGCGAAGTATATACTATGGCTGATTCGGAACTCTTCTATGATATTTCAAATCCTGATGCTGGGTTTGTTCCCTATGAAGGCCAGGAAGCAGATTACTTTGCCATTGCCCAGTGGTGGGAAAACGGAGAACAGATTTTACTGGTAGAATGTGAGTCTGACCCAAATATGTAAAAGAATATTTCTAATAACTGATTTTATGAAATAAAATAAGCCTGTCTTTAACAGCGGATATTATCCTCCGCCTTAAAAGACAGGCTTTACTTTTGCCTAAAAATAATTGATTGAACTTAAAAAACTTATAAATAGGGATTTTATCAGAACTGAACCGTTGTCCAGTCTTCGCAGTTCCATATATCCGTAACAATATCCTGATAAAATTCAGGTTCATGGCAGATGAGAAGGATGCTTCCTTTATATGCCTTTAATGCACGTTTAAGTTCATCCTTTGCGTCAACATCCAAATGGTTTGTAGGCTCGTCAAGAAGCAGGACATTAGTTTCATTGTTGATGAGCTTGCAGAGTCTAACCTTTGCCTGTTCGCCTCCGCTGAGCACCCTTACCATACTTTCAATGTGTTTTGTAGTAAGACCGCATTTTGCAAGGGCAGAGCGGACTTCATACTGTGTATATGAGGGGAATTCCTTCCATATCTCATCTATACAGCTGACATTGTCGGTGTATTTCTTTTCCTGTTCAAAATATCCCATATAAAGATAGTCGCCTAATGTGGTCTTTCCGCTGATGGGAGGAATTTCTCCGATAATTGACTTAAGAAGTGTAGTTTTACCGATACCGTTTGCGCCTACCATGGCGATTTTCTGTCCACGCTCCATGGTAAGGGTAAGAGGGCGTGAAAGGGGTCTGTCATAGCCTATTACCAGGTCCTCTGTCTGGAATATATATCTTCCGGAAGCACGTGCCTCTTTAAAATTAAATTCAGGCTTCGGCTTTTCCTTTGCCAGCTCTATTACTTCCATTTTATCCAGCTTTTTCTGACGGCTCATGGCCATATTTCTTGTGGCTACTCGGGATTTGTTTCTTGCCACAAAGTCCTTTAAATCTTCGATTTCCTGCTGCTGTTTTCTGTATGCGGCCTCAAGCTGAGCTTTTTTAACCGCATATATTTCCTGGAATTTATCGTAATTTCCTACATAACGTGTAATTTCGGCATTTTCCACATGATATATAAGATTTACAACGCTGTTTAAGAAGGGTATATCATGGGATATAAGTATAAACGCATTTTCATAATCGATAAGATAGCGTTTAAGCCATTCGATGTGGTTTTCGTCAAGATAGTTTGTAGGCTCGTCCAGAAGAAGTATGTCGGGCTTTTCAAGAAGCAGTTTTCCCATCAATACCTTTGTACGCTGGCCGCCTGAAAGCTCTGTTACATCCTGGTCAAGACCAATATCGGTAAGGCCTAAGGCACGTCCTATTTCCTCTACTTTTGAATCGATTATATAAAAATCATGATGTTCAAGAAGGTCCTGTATAACGCCGGTTTCTTCCATAAGGAAGTTCATTCTTTCCTCGTCTGCCTCTGCCATTTCGGCGTAATATCCGTTCATTTCCGTTTCCAGGTCAAAAAGGAAAGTAAATGCCGACCTGAGGACATCACGTATGGTCTGTCCCTTTTCCAAAACCGTATGCTGGTCCAAATATCCGACACGGACATTTTTAGCCCATTCGATTTTTCCTTCGTCAGGCATAAGACTGCCTGTGATTATATTCATAAATGTGGACTTTCCTTCGCCGTTGGCGCCTACAAAGCCTACATGTTCGCCTTTAAGAAGTCTGAAGGAAACGTCTTTGAAAATGGCTCTGTCGCCAAAACCGTGGCTTAGTTTTTCTACATTCAAAATACTCATGAAACTTCTCCTTTTTATAAACATAATACAAGAATGCAATACTTTTCTATTCTATCAGAGAAATCAAAAGGAAACAACATAAGAAATATGTTTTATATATAAATTTTAAAGGCAAAAATCATATATTTAATTATCGAAATTTATGATATAATTAAAAATTATAGTGCTGAACAGGAAAGGAGAAAACAATGGAAATAGCAATTATCGCTCTGATAGTTATTCAGACTGTCATAATAATAGTAATGCTGAATAAGCTGGCGGGC
>ERZ791934.2246-NODE-2246-length-13161-cov-3.498245_pt1 | contig 13161 bp, 6 predicted proteins | sample MGYA00510125_ERZ791934 | MGnify/ENA primary metagenome ERZ791934 (study PRJEB30046, sample SAMN00993240) | human gut metagenome | study: EMG produced TPA metagenomics assembly of the A metagenome-wide association study of gut microbiota in type 2...
AAAAGAATATTCTTATCATAGTAGTCGTTTTCCAGCCTTAAATAGTTGACCGTATCTGAAAGGAACATACAGGGATTGGTAATATATCTGAAGTCGTCACTAAATCCGCCGCTGACCATCTTAACGTGCAAGTCCCGATGATCTAAAAACAGATTTTTTAAGTGTTCTAATTGTTTTTTTCGTTCCTTAGCATCTAAAACGATTTTTTTGTTGAAGAAGTCCAACTCACCGGACAGCATAAAGTTGGTGAGAGCTGAGTTGTAAATCATGATGAAAACGTCTTCCCGCTCAAAGATATTTTGTGCAATCAGATAAGCTCTTTCCGCTTCTCTTCGAGCCAGCTCTTCCTCTGGGAATTCACTTTTCAGCAGTTGGTCGAATAAATCTTTTGTGATAAACAGCTCCATCATATGTCCCACCAGCCATCTGTTATTTTGTTCTAAGAGCAGCTGCATATATTCACGCGTTTCAAGCATTGATCGCAGCGTAAGGCTGCTGAAAAGATTCTGATCTGGATTTTCATGGGCGATAATGTTGTCATAAATGCTGTGTCCGACTTCTTTATCCCTGCTGGATACGGTGCACAGAAACTGACCGCTGTCTGTCAACAGGCTGATTCCGGCATAATGCTTCATGATGGAAAACAGCAGTTTTCCTTTTGCCGCTTTACTCTGTGACAAGGTAAAATTTAGAAGAGAGTAATTGGTCAGCATGTGTACAAACAAAATCACATCATAAACAGAATGGCCATCCAGTTGTCCTATATCGAGAATAAAATGAAGGTGGATATCAGGTCTCTCCTTCTGCACTCTGAATCGATTATTTTCAATTCCCGCTAAAAGCAGCTTTGACATGTGGTCCATTGAAAACAAATCAGCTAATATGGCAATTTCCATCGGTTTGCTTGTATCTATGCCCCTTGCATAATCCTGCAGCAGCGGATATTGGCCTTCGGGTCTGATTACAACAGATGCGTTGTTGACATACTTTGCATAATCAAAATCTCCGACAGTCTCGTGATAGGCACCGAGAAGCTCTTTCTTCAAAGCATCCTGCAGCTGTTCATCATCGCTGGCATTATATTCTCTCTTGATTTCGGCAATGAAATCTTTGCTGCCATGATTGACAACCAAACCGCACACCACGTTTACAATGGATTCAATATTTTTTTTGGAGGGAACTGCTTTTCCAGAAATCCATTTACTGATATAGGAAACATCGTATTTTAGGCTTTGCGCCAAAGTAAAATTCTTGATGTCTGCTGACACTAAAAGTTGACCCAATCTGTTTCCGAAACGATTATTGTTCATGATTATCACTACCTAACTTCTTCCAGGCTGTCTCCTGTAAAAAATCACGCAGAAAATGAACGCCTGCTTCGATATCTTCTGCCCTGGTAAATTCTTTTTCATTGTGGCTGATTCCCCGGACGCTGGGAACAAAGATCATATTTGTCGGAAAGGCCTGCGCCAGGACTTGAGAATCGTGACCAGCCCCGCTGGTGATTTTCATGTAATTATAGTTGCCCTTTTGTGCAAGCAGATCCATGATTGTCACACCTTCTTCGTCCAGTGCAACCGGCGGTTCATCGCAAGGTACTGCGACAGAAATTTCAATGTCCCCTTCCAGTTCCTTCTTTAATGTCTCTATCATCGCCGCCGCTTCTTGTATCAGCTCCGCTTTTGGCGAGCGGATATCAAAGGTGAGCATGACTTCATCAGCAATGACATTGGTGTTACCCGGTTTTATGTTCAGCTTGCCCACGGTGCAGACAAGATCGTATTGATGACCCATCGCCCATTGATTCAGCCTATAAATAAACTCCGCTGCTGCCGGCATCGGATCCTTTCTCATATACATTGGTGTCGTTCCCGCGTGATTCTGATGGCCCTTAAAATATACTTCTCCGCAGAAGAGGCCTACGATTGCTGTAACGATACCGATTTGCTTCTGTTCTCGTTCTAAAACGCCGCCCTGCTCGATATGCAGCTCCACAAAACGCTCCAGGTCAGTTCTTTTATCAGCAAGAGCCTCCTTTAGATAACCAGAGCGCTTCATTGCCTCACCCAGGGTGATTGCATCATCGTCCAAATCTGCAAGCTCCCTTTCACTGAATTCACCGCACAAATATCTGCTGCCCAAGTAACTGGTAGGAAAACGGCTGCTTTCTTCTTCACAGAAAGCCACAACTTCCACGGTTTTTTCTGGCTTCCCCAGCTCTTCAGTTAAAGAAGCCGCCGCCTCTATGGCAGTGAGAACACCCAGCATGCCGTCATATTTACCGCCTCTTCTGACAGTGTCCCTATGAGACCCTGTCATCACTACTTCTGGACGATTGCCAGTAATACGGCCAAAGAGATTTCCCACTGCATCAGAATAGACTTCCATACCCTTAGACTCCATGTATTTTTTCAAGAGGGCGACTGCATTATCGTCCTCTCTCGTGTAAGTTCCTCTCCAGTACTCTCCGTCTTCTTTCACAGCAGTCTCAGCTATCGCTTCTACTGCCTCTGTAATCCACTTTGCCTGCTTATCCATTTGTACCTCCATATATATTAATTATACATTAAACTCTTCATCATCCTCCAGGAACACAACTCGATCCTGCAATGCACCTAGTCTGATTTTTTCCGGATTTTCCGTGTGAATCGGGATGATCTTTTTCGCAGAGACCGTGTTAGCCGCTGCCCAAATCGCCTCTTCTGAAGCATGACCAGACGTATGCAGTTTTATAATATAACGGAAACCGCTAGTCAATTTTTCAATCGCCTGATGGTGTTTGCTCAAATATCCTTCGGACATAGCATAAATAATTAAAGTTTGCTCATTATGTTTTTCTCTGTACGGTTTCATGATTTCCGAAAAATCTTTTTCATTGCGCACTGCCATACAGAATCCGTCCTTTACTCCCTCCATCTCTTCAAAGTACACCCTGGTTCTATCAAAGCGGTAGAAGTCAGTCAGGGCAGCCCCGTATTCTGCCGCTGTTTCAAGTAAAGACATCTGATATGCATCGCAGAGAAAGAGATTCTTTCTTTCCGACGCTTTATGAAATGCTGCCAGTCTGTCGATGTCAGTCGCTCCACACATGACAAAAACGTATGGATATCGCTCCATCAAAGTCTCCGCAGCTTCTGCCAAAAGGTATTCGCTGGTCACCACAGGGTTTGTATAAGATAAATTTGTCCCCTCCGTTATCATGACGTCGACTAACCCACGGAGCTTAGCAAGCCTTGGTATTACCATCTCACCCTTGACACCGTGGGTTCTGAAGTCTCCCGTATGGAGTACTTGTTTGCCATCGGCTTCAATGAGCAGCATATATGCGTCAAAAGCAGAATGATCCGTCAGAATCGGTGTTATTTTGATATCACCGATGGAAAAGGATTTACCATCTTCATATTCACGAATCTGTTCAATGCGTGCAACGGAATCACTGTTTTTATGCGCTTGTGAAAGCAAAAATATTTTCTTTGCCGCTTTCCCCATATACATGGGGATTCCCTTAATCGCCTTGTCTAAAAGCCCGGTATGGTCACCATGATAATGTGTGAATAAGATACCGTCACAGTTCCGGTGTCCGATATAGGTCACGCCCTCTATTACCAAATTCTCCTTCGGCATTTTGCCGTTTCTATAGGGCAGTACAGTTCCAAAATCTATAATAATCCTCGTTTTTTCTGTCGTTATTTCAGTAATACAGCCTCCAATCTGATGAGTGCCGCGATAAATTTTAATCTTCAATTGCAAATACCTCCATACAACATTTTAGTCGGATATTTGCCAATTTATGACTCAATAAATCAGTTCTTTCTGACCTCTGACAATACAGCATACAGCGATTGCGGCACGATGGGTTTCGTCAAGTGGTAATCCATCCCCGCTGCAGTTGATTTTTCTCTGTCCTCGCTGTAGGCATTGGCTGTCATTGCAATGATAGGCACCTTTTCAGCGTCTTCTCTCTCTAGCTGCCTGATTGCTGCTGCAGCTTGCAGTCCGTCCATTCTCGGCATTCTGATATCCATCAATATCGCCTCATATTGATTTCTTTCAGATTGCTGAAAAAACGCTACTCCTTCTGCGCCATCCTTGGCATGATCTACAGCACAGCCCTGTTTTTCCAAAATTTTAATGGCAATTTCAGCGTTGAGCGGATGGTCTTCAACGAGCAAAATGCGCATGCCCTTGATACTCGTCATCTTTCCGCGGTTGACATCCTGTTTCAATCTAAATTCATCAATTCTCTCAAAATCCAGATAGACAGTAAACTCCGTGCCCAGCCCTTTTTTGCTCTTCACTTCAATTTTGCCCTTCATCATCTTGACCAGGCTCTTAACGATGGTCATACCGAGGCCAGAACCCTCATAAATCGGCATCACTTCAGCGTTTTCCTGCTCAAAAGGTTCATACAGCTTATCTATAAATGCAGCGCTCATGCCGATACCGTTATCCTTTACGACAATTCTGCACTTTGAAATACTGCCTTTGCGGGCGTAACAATTACAGTTTAATTCAACTCTGCCCTTTACTGGCGTAAACTTCACCGCATTGGAAAGGAGATTGCTGAAAATCTGATGAATACGCATGCTGTCCGTATGGATATAACAGTCCTCAATTTCCTCTGTATCGACAATAAAGTCTATCTCTTTCTGCCGCGCCAGCACGCGTATAGGCTCCACGATTTGATTCAATAAGTCGCGCGAAAAGATAGTCTGCGGTTTTAAGGTTAATCCATTCTGCTCAATTCGGCTGACATCGAGAGTGTCGTTGATCAGACCCAGCAAATACTGTCCAGAATCGTTAATTTTTTTTAGATAATCTATTGCGTCGGCCATGCTTTCCGTTTCTAATCCAAGGTTGGAAAGTCCGAGAATTGCATTCATCGGCGTTCGCAAATCATGACTGATTCTGGAAAGAAATTCTGATTTCGCTTGATTCGCCTTTTCGGCATCTTCAAGCGCCAGTTCCAACAATTCCTGCTTGCGTTTTTCCTTTTTTACCACATCTTCTATATCAGCTCTTGTCAGCAGGACCATACCTGTACGTTGGTCGAGGTACATGAATCGCATCTGTTTTAAGCGGCTGTTTCCAAATCCATCCTCCATATGAAGCTCGATAGAAAAGGGCTGCTGCTCTTCCAATTTTTCCATCAGGCGACGAGGTGTCATGAGATCGTAAATGACGTCTCGTTCTGCTTCTGCAACAGTGCTGCAGAAAACTGGCAGCGCCTTTGAATAAACTCCCGTTGGCGCAAGGTCTGGTGTCGCGCTTTTTCCGGCCATAATAGAATAGCTGTCGTTTTTTAAATAGATACAGGTGATTTCATCATATTCAAAGTGCATGATAGACTCTAAAATCATCTTCATCGTCATCTCACTTGAAATATCTGTATTGTAGAAAAAAGCGATGACATCTGAAGAGTTGAAACTCGTTACTAAACTTACATCAGTCTTAATCCACACGTAGTCCCCTGATTTTAGAACTGCTGCATATACTTCAGTCACATGATTGCGTCCGTCCGTATAAGCCCGCATCAGACTCTGGGGTGACAACCTCTCATTGGCTTCATCTGACATGTAGTTTTCGGCTAAAAATGCCTTGGTCCTTTCCTTAAAATCCAACGCATCTTTGTAGTCTTCATTCAAAGCCAAGCCCAAGCCGCTGCGCATATCTTCCACCCGTTTCTGTGAGAGATTAATCCTGCAGCAAGATAAAATAAGATCTCCCATTCGTTCTACATAGGACAGTTCTTCTTCATATTTCCTCTTCTCAAGGTTTTCAAGTGTCGCATCATGACTGGCGCCGTAAGCTCTGACTGGCTGGCCGTTTTCATCAAATTCTACTGAATAGGTGATGTGTTCACACCACCAACTGTCATTTCGATCATCTCTCACCCAGAAGGTTCCTTCCGCTTTCGGTTCGCCCCGGATAACCTTTTCATACATTTGCTGAAAAGCCTTCACATCGTTTTCATATACGTAACCCTGTGCAATCAGCGATTCTGGTACATTATCGATGCGCTCGGAAAATCCGTGTTTTGCCATGGAGGTCGGGGACTGAATGATACAACGTTCCTTTATATCATATTCCCATACACTCATATCAGCGCCTTCAATTGCTATAGCCTGCTTCCTTTCACTTTCCTGCAGTTTTCGTTCCTTCTCTATAAGATCCGTAATATTATGGAATACACATTGGATCAAAGGACAGCCATCCTCTTCTCCAATTTTTTTACCCTGCATATGTACCCAAACGATACTTCCGTCACGGTGTTGCTTTCTGAAATTGATGTCTACGGCGGTATCTTCCTCCAACGCTTGTCTGACCCTGTTTACTACCATCTCTGTATCTTCGTGATATGTCAGGCTGGCAGCATCCTGCTTCATCAGTTCGTTGTATTCTTCAACGGTATAGCCGCTTAATGCTGGAACTCCATTGGAAAAATATACGGTTTCAAAGATATCTGATACTTTATAAATCGCCACTCCTCCCGCAATGGCGTTGATGATATTCTCCAGCTGCAGATTTGACAGCTGCAGTTTCTCCTCCATATCGTGCTGTTTTGAAATATCTGTATAAACGGCTATTAGGATATCCCGCTCACTGTCAATATCGGCTTTTGTGCCGACCTCGTGCATCCAGCTATACTGCCCGTCTTTTTTCCGCATTCTGTAGGTCACCGTGTAGTCATTCTTTTGCTGCAGCTGCATTGCTATGGAATCGGCAACCATACGTCTGTCTTGAGGATGGATGGCATTGCTAAGCTTTCCCTGGACAGCCTTCGATAGCTCTTTTTCCGTTTGAAAGCCCAAATGGGCCAGCATCATATCGTTAATAAAATAAATAGGGAATCCTTCCTCGAAATAGCAGCCGATGACGCCGCCTGCAATGGAGTTGTTAAAGAAATCCCTGATTGCTTTGTTTTCATATTCCTGAGTAAGAGAATAGGTCGCGCCCTTCTCCATACTGTCTGCCAGGTCAGAAACGGACATATGCAAATGCTTCAGCAGTGCCTTCTGTTTTTCTGTCACCGCAGTGGCTGAGATGCGATATATGATATCTTCCTCATCTCTCGACAAAACAAACCGCAAGTCTACAGTGCTGACGCCCCGCCCCAGTTTTTTCTCTCGTTCTTCCAGGTAATGAATATCAAAACAATCTGCGGAAGGAAGAATATAATCTTTCATATAGTTTTCTGCACAGCGAATGCCGTCGATACATCCCGTTGCTCCAATCCAAAAAACATCGTCTGCAAGATAGCTGCCTGCCTTTTTTAAATCGCGTTCTCTGTATATACTGTGCAAAAACGCCTTTAGGAGCGTTGTTGCTGAAAAGATTTCCATTCTGATTCCTCCGCTTCGTTTCCTGGTTCTCCCGGTCTAGTGCTACCGCTTTATTTTACTATATTCTGCTGCGGTGAGCAATGTATTCCTTTCTCCGGCAAAAAAAATCTCCTCTCCTCTTGACTTTTTTCGGAAAAGTGTTAAATTATATTATAGATTTAGCACTCGTTATTATTGAGTGCTAACAACGATTGTAAATTAAAATCGATATATACGGAGGCGAGATTATGGCAAAGAAACAATTTAAAGCAGAATCGAAGAGGTTATTAGACCTGATGATCAATTCCATCTACACCCACAAGGAGATCTTCTTGAGAGAGCTGATCAGCAATGCCAGCGACGCGCTGGATAAGCTGTACTACCAGAGTCTGCAATCAGGTGACACCGGAATCAAACGTTCTGATTTCCAGATCAACGTGGCGGCAGATAAGGACGCCCGGATTCTGACCATCAGCGATAACGGCATTGGCATGTCCAAGGAGGATCTGGAAGCAAACCTGGGCACCATCGCAAAGAGCGGCAGCCTGGCCTTTAAAGAGGAGCATTCAGATGAGGGCAAGGACAACAAAGAGAAGAAAGCTATCGACATCATCGGCCAGTTCGGCGTCGGATTCTACTCCGCCTTCATGGTTGCAGACGAAGTGGTCGTTACCTCAAAGGCCTATGGCAGCGAGCAAAGCTACAGATGGCAGTCTAAGGGAGCAGACGGCTATACAGTAGAAGAGGCAGAAAAAACCGGTCACGGCACGGAAATCGTCCTGCACATCAAAGAAGATACGGAAGGTGAAAATTACAGCAAATTCTTAGAGGAATACACCATCCGCAATCTTATCAAGCGCTATTCTGACTACATCAGATATCCGATTCAGATGATGGTGGAAAAACACCGTCCAAAAGAAGACGCAGAACCGGAAGAAGGAAAAGCCCCGGAGATGGAAACCTACATGGAACTGGAGACTCTCAATACCATGGAACCAATCTGGAAGCGCCAGAAGAGCAAGGTGAAACCAGAGGACTACAACGAATACTACAAGGGCAAGTTCGGCGACTACGAAGATCCTGTCAAGATAATCAGAACCAGTGTGGAAGGCGTGTCCAGCTACACTGCCCTGCTCTTCATCCCCGGCCACACGCCGTATGACTATTACACCAAAGATTATGAAAAAGGCCTGCAGCTCTATTCTTCCGGCGTCATGATCATGGAAAAGTGCAAGGAACTGCTGCCGGACTACTTCAACTTCGTCAAAGGTCTCGTCGATTCCCAGGATCTGTCGCTGAACATCTCCCGCGAGACGCTGCAGCACGACAGACAACTGAAGAATATCGCCAAGAACCTGGAGAAGAAGATCAAAAAGGAACTTCTCGACTTCCTCAAAGAAGATCGGGAAGGGTACGAAAAGTTCTTTGACAACTTCGGCAGACAGATCAAATACGGACTGTATGACGACTTCGGCATGCACAAGGAGGTGCTGGCTGATCTGGTCCTCTTCTACTCTTCCATGGAAAAGAAACGGATCACCTTTGACGAATATATCGCCAAGATGGGCGAAGACCAGAAATACATCTACTATGCAGCCGGCGAGTCCATAGAAAAGATCGACATGCTGCCGCAGACCGAGTTCATCAAAGACAAAGGCTATGAGATTCTCTACCTGACCGACGAAATCGATGAGTTCGTCCTGCAGATGATGCGCGACTACAAAGAAAAAGAATTCAAATCTGTATCGGCGGAAGATCTGGCAGAGGAAGGCTCCAGCGAACAGCAGGAGACCATCAAGAAAGCGGAAGAAGAGAACAAAGACCTCCTCGCATTTATCAAAGAATCCCTGGGAGATCAGGTGACGGAAGTAAAACTCTCCCCTCGCCTCAAAAATTCTCCAGTCTGCCTGACCACCAAGGGCGGCATTTCCCTGGAAATGGAAAAAGTTCTGAACGCCATGCCGACCGACCAGCAGGTCAAGGCGGAGCGGATTTTGGAAATCAATCCGGACCACGAAGTCATGAAGACGCTGCAGGAGGCTTATGCTGCCGGAGAAGACGGCAAAGAAAAGGTGAAGACCTACGCGAGCCTGCTCTACAATCAGTCCCTGCTCATCTGCGGACTGTCCGTAGACGACCCTGTCAAATTCAGTGAGGATATCTGCAAACTGATCGTAAAATAAACCTGCAAAAACACAATCGCAAAGAATCCGTATATACGGTTCTTTGCGATTTTTTCATTTATTATTGATTAGATAAACAGATTGACATTGGCTTTTTCCGCATCACCCAGATAGCTGGCGACGCCGGCCAGTTCTACGCCGTCGATCAGTTCCTCCGGTCTGATTCCCATGACATCCATGCTCATGGTGCAGGCCACCAGCTTGACGCCGTTTTGTTTCGCCTGTTCCATCAGTTCTTCTAAAGAAGACACGTTCTTTTTCTTCATGACGCTCTTCATCATCTTAGTTCCCATGCCCAGCATGTTCATATTGGAAAGCTTCAGCTTGCCTGTTCCCCTCGGCATCATTCGGCCGAACATCTTCTCCACAAAGGATTTCTTCACCTTGACGTAGGTGGATTTTCGCAGGGCGTTGAGTCCCCAGAAGGTAAAGAACATGGTCACGGGGCGACCCATGGCGGCGGCGCCGTTGGCGATGATAAAGGATGCCAGCACCTTATCCAGATCGCCGTCAAAGACAATCATGGTCTTTCCCTGTGGCAGTTCTGCGGCGGTCTGGCAGGACTGCTGCGTTGTCACCTGACTGCCCTTTCTGATGGTTACAATATTCTCTTTCCCCTTGCGCTCTCTGCCTTCGAAGGTGTTTCCCGTCCGTTCACACCAGCTCTCCACGTCCTTTGCAAAGCCCATGTCAGTGGCGGAAACTTTGATGCATTCCCCCTCTTCCATGGCGTTTAACGCCTCGTTGACCTTCATAATCGGTCCCGGACACTGCAGTCCGCAGCAATCCAAAATCTTGATCTCTTTCTCTGACACTTCCCTCACCTCTGCTTCCGCCTGGTCAAATTCCTTATCAAATTCCTTTTGCTCTGGTTTACTATAATAAGTTTTATAAAAACCAGCACCTCCCGCCAGAACTCTGACGTCGTCAAAGCCGCTCTGCATCAGCATTCTCGCCCCATTATAGGATCTGACGCCGATGGCGCAGTAGGTGACGATGGTCTTGCCTTTTGGAAGTTCTTCCATCCTGTCTCTCAGCTGTCCGAGAGGGATGTGAATCGAACCCGGCATCTGCCAGACGGAGCGTTCCACATCTTCCGATACGTCCAGGACCACCATTTTGTCAGAAATCTCTTCCGGCATGACAAATCGAACCAGGCCTTTGAGGATATTGTCAGCTACAAATCCCGCCATGTTGACCGGATCCTTTGCTGAAGAATAAGGCGGCGCGTAAGCAAGCTCCAGCTTTGCCAGATCTTTGACTGTTCCGCCTACTCTCATGACCGTCGCAATGGTGTCAATTCGTTTGTCGACACCATCCTGGCCGACGATCTGAGCGCCAAAGATTTTTCCATCGAGACCGAAGATCAGTTTGAGTGTCATCGGAATCGCCATCGGATAATAACCGGCGTGAGACTTCTGATTGATGAGCGCCACTTCGTAGTCTCTGCCTTTTGCAAGACCCATACCTTTTAGCGTCTTCTCATTGATACCTGTCGCTGCTGCCGTCAAGTCGAAGACCTGAGCGACGGAAGTGCCCAGGGAGCCGTCGTATTCTTCCATCTCTCCGCCCAGCCTGCAGATATTATTGGCGGCGATTCTGCCCTGTTTGTTGGCAGGACCTGCCAAAGGGATCATGACATCTTTGCCTGTCACCAGGTTTTCTACCTCGATGACGTCACCCACAGCCCAGATGTGCGGATCAGGGGTCCTCAGCGTCTTGTCGGTTTTGATGCCGCCCTTCTCGTTGAGAGAAAGGCCCGCCTCCTTTGCCAGTTGGCTGTTCGGCCTGACGCCGATAGAAAGGAGAACCATATCCGCAGCAATGGTTCTTCCGCTTGCCAGGTTAATCAGAATCCGATTCTCTTTCCGCGTAAAAGAGCTGACCCCATCGCCGAGGCAAAGCTCTACGCCGTTCATGTCTATGTTCTCGTGGAGCATCTGCGCCATTTCAAAGTCTATGGGCGCCATGACCTGATTCTGGGCTTCGACGATCGAGACGTGAATTCCACGCTTGTGGAGATTTTCTGCCATTTCCAGACCGATAAAACCTCCTCCGATGACCGCCGCTGTCCTCGGATGCTGTGTATCGACCAGATTCCGAATTTGATCCGTGTCATCCACATTCCACAGCGTATAGATTCCTTCACTGTCGATGCCGGGAATCGGCGGTTTCAGAGGGGAAGAGCCGGTGGCGATGATCAGATCATCATAGCGCTCCTCGTACCGCTTCCCGTCAGTGTCCCTGACCTCGACGGTCTTTCCCTCTCTGTTGATTTTCACCACTTCATTTTCTACTCTTACATCTATGTTAAACTTGGACCGCATCGCCTGGGGCGTCTGCACCAACAGCGACTCTCTGCTTTTGATTACGTCGCCGATATAATACGGCAGGCCGCAGTTGGCATAAGAGATATATTTTCCTCTTTCCAGCATGACGATTTCCATGTTTTCATCTAATCTGCGAAGTCTCGCTGCCGCGGTAGCGCCTCCAGCTACACCTCCGATAATGACTGTCTTGCTCATGATACATCCTCCTCGTTATCAATGTAATTTCATTCTACCTGTTTTTGCTGCGAAGTTCTGTAACAAAGTCACAATCACATAAATTTCCACATTTCGGGGTATAACTAAGCACTAGATCATCATTATCATTTGGAGGTAAACTATGTTAAAGAATAAAGTGGCCGTGATTACAGGCGGCACCAGGGGCATCGGCTATCAGACAGCAAAGACGTTCCTGAAAAACGGTGCAAAGGTTTTTATCTTTGGGACAAGAAAGGAAACCGTAGAGAAAGCACTGGACCAGCTGAAAAAGGAGATTCCAAACTCAAATGCCGAGGGAATGTATCCCGATATTACAAATTTTGACCAGGTGCAGAAAGCAATCAGAGAAGTGAAAGAGAAGGCAGGCAGAATTGACATTTTGATCAACAATGCAGGCATTTCGTCAAAGGATTCTTTCTATGAATATACGCCAGAATCCTTCGAAAAGATCATGAACCTCAACGTCAAGGCGGTGTTCAACTGTGCCAAAGCTGCCGCACCTATCATGAAAGCCCAGGGAGGCGGCGTTATCCTTTCTACCAGCTCTATGGTCAGCCTCTACGGACAGGCTGCCGGCGCCGGGTATCCGACATCAAAGTTTGCCGTCAACGGCCTGACAAAGTCTCTTGCCAGGGAACTCGGCAAAGATAACATCCGCGTCAATGCCGTAGCGCCGGGCATCATCGAAACCGACATGTTCAAATCCCTGCCAGAAGAGCTGCGAAAAAGCGTTACAGAAGGCATTCCACTGAAACGGCTGGGCGAGCCGCAGGATATTGCCAACGCCTTTCTCTTCCTCGCCAGCGACCTGGCTACCTACGTGAACGGAGAAATCCTCTCCGTCGATGGAGCTGCCATGGTGTAGGAGATTTCCCTAAGATGGAAAAAGTACACTGCATCTCATTTGAGAAGCAATGTACTTTTTATTTATAAGTAATTTGATAGGATTGTTAAATTCTAAACCCTCTTTATTGATTCTGCATCTTTACTTATGATTCTTTGATGATATGTTGTTCTGCCCGATAACCTGGAAATTATATGACTTTTTTGCCGTAATAAGATATAGCGACTTCATCGTATTGGGGATAAGCCCTATACTTATATCCTCAA
>ERZ791934.2250-NODE-2250-length-13134-cov-8.402324_pt1 | contig 13134 bp, 14 predicted proteins | sample MGYA00510125_ERZ791934 | MGnify/ENA primary metagenome ERZ791934 (study PRJEB30046, sample SAMN00993240) | human gut metagenome | study: EMG produced TPA metagenomics assembly of the A metagenome-wide association study of gut microbiota in type 2...
CGGAACAGATGACCGACCATGCCGGAGCGATCATCGGATTCAAAACCCGCAAAGGAAGGGAAGGCCCTCTCCCGTGGAGCATGGCGCTGCCCAAAAGGGTCCCCAGCGGAATGCCCGTTTCGCAGTGGTTGCCACTCATGGCGTCCTGTACCGCCAGCGCTGTCCGGCTCTTTACCTGATTCATGGCCGCTGCATTGATGGAAAGGCTTTGCAGTGCACCGTCTGTGTCCTGAGAGGTCGTGTACAGGGGTTCTGTGGATTCTTCGGAAACCTCCGCCACCGCTTCGTTGACTGCGTCCGTAATCATCTGACAGGCATAATTATATGTAACCTCTTCAAAAACGGAATGGATCCGCCATTCCGCCAGACCGAACAGTACCAGAACAGTCAGCAGGCACAGGGCAAAAACGCCCCGTCCGTTCAATTTGCGCCGGTGTCTCCTTCGGGAAAAGCGTCTCACACGGCCCCCTCCTTTCCGGTTCTTTTTCCAGTCTATGAAAAAAACCTGTCCCGGGTTCCAAAGGCTGAAAACCGTGAAAAAAGTGATGCAAAAGATGTTTGTTTCTTCTTTTAAAAAACCATTGATTTTTCCATTTCAGACTGCTACAATGTCCCTGATTTCCAAGTACAGGAGGAGGTATCGACGAAATGACTCGATATGACAAAATTGCCCGGATGAAGCCGGAGCAGAAAAACCACTGGCTGGATGTGCAGCCCCTTTCCTACTGGGGAGAGCGGGTATTTGCCGAAATCGCCGTGGCAGAGGAAATCAACACTCATGAAGCAGGACGATATGAAGCCCTCTTAAATCAAGCGGTGGACATTCTGTATGAGGCCTGGACACAGGAGCACGCGCTGCCGGATTCCGTGTGCCGCAAGGCGGAAGAAGTGCTGCTGCCCCTGTCGGAAACCGCCAAGTCCATGACCATGCACTGTGTGGCCCATGCCCACATTGATATGGACTGGATGTGGGGCTTCCATGAAACGGTGGATGTGGCGCTGAACACCTTCCGCACCATGCTGGATTTGATGGACGAGTATCCGGACTTCACATTTTCCCAGTCTCAGGCTGCGGTGTACCGCATTGCCCAGTATTATGACCCGGAGCTGTTTGAGCGGATCCGTGCCCGCGTGAAGGAAGGACGCTGGGAGTATGCCGGTTCCTCTTTTGTGGAGCTGGACAAGAACCTGCCTTCTCTGGAAAGCATGGCCCGGCATATCCTTTATACCAAACGGTATCTCCGGGACGAGTTCGGCATTCCCATGGAACAGGTAAAGCTGGACTTCCACCCCGATTCCTTCGGCCATTCCCCTTCGGTTCCCTCGGTGCTGGCCGCCGGCGGAATCCGGTATTTCTATCACTGCCGGGGACTGGACGACGTGCAGCTGTACCGCTGGCAGGGTGATTCCGGCGCGGAAGTGCTGGCCCTCAATGAGCCGCTGTGGTACAATGACCTGATTCTTCCCATGTATCTCCATATTGTGCCCCAGTTCTGCTATCGCTATGGGGTGCACGATATGATGAAGGTGTACGGCGTGGGCGACCACGGCGGCGGACCTACCCGTAAGGATCTGGAAATGATTCTGGATATGCAGAAATGGCCGGTGGCCCCCACAGTGCGTTTCTCCACCTATGAAACCTTCTTTGCCGCAGTGGAGCCCTATCGGGAGACCCTGCCGGTGGTGAAGGGACAGCTTGGCCCCACCTTTACCGGTTGTTATACCTCCCAGTCCCGGATGAAGGTCATCAACCGCATGGGAGAAGACCGGCTGTATGAGGCGGAGATGATTTCGGCCTTTGCCCGGAAAAAAGCTCATGCCGCCGACTTTACCCGTCAGTATCGGGATGCCTGGGAAAAAGTGCTGTTCAATCAGTTCCACGATATTCTTCCCGGTTCCAATACACCGGAATCCGCTTATCATGCGCTGGGCGCTTTTGAAGAAGCCATGGGCGCCGTGATGGCTGGTTCTGCGTCTTCCCTCCGCGCGTTTGCGAAGGAAATCGACACCTCCATGTTCTCCACGCCGGACGAGCCGCTGGATTCCCGTTCCGAGGGCGGCGGCGTCGGCCTGAATACCGACGAAAAATACCGGTTCCGGATTTCCGGCACCGAGCGGGGCCGGGGTCGGACCCGTCTGGTGCACCTGTTCAACCCCACCTGCTTTGACCGGAAGGACGTGGCGGAGTTTACCCTGTGGGACTGGCCGGGCAATCCGGAGCACATGAAGGCATTTGATGCCAAGGGAACGCCCATTGCCTGCCGGGTTGTGCGTCAGGTTCCCAATGACTGGAACCACCTGCGCACCGACGTACTGGCGGAAGTGGAAATTCCCGCCTTTGGCTATACCACCATCAAGGTGGAAGAGGGCGAGCGGGACAGCTTCTGTTTTTCCGCCATGCCGCCGGATCCCCGTGTGACCAGGTATTGTGACAATGTGTTGGAAAACGATCTGGTGAAAATCACTTTTGACAACGCAAATTTCGCCATTGTGTCCTGTGTGGATAAAGTAACCGGAAAAGAGCTGTTGTCCGCGCCGGCAAAGTTTGTTCTGTATCATGAGCTGCATACGGCCGGAGAAGGGCTGTTGTCCGGCGGAAACGCATGGGTCGAGGGCATCCGTACCCGGGAAACCGATCTGCATCAGGCGGCAGTTCCCACGCTGCTGACTCAGGAAACCGGCACTGCCCTGTGCAAGAGCCTTTCCTACCGGCTGACACTGGGAGAGTTCTCTCTGACCGTCACCGCCAGACTGTTTGACGGCAATCCCACACTGGAGCTGACCGCACAGACAGACCGGTTCCCGGCGGGAGACGAAACCGGTGTGCCTCAGCTGGTTTTCTCTGCGCCTATGGCGTATCAGGCTCAAGCGCTGCGTTGTGACATGCAGGTAGGCGTGCAGGATCGGCAGATTCAGGGAACCCACGATGATTTCACCCGGAATTTTCTCTTCGGTGTTCCGGAAGAAGGGGACAGAGGACTGGCCCTTGTCAGCGACTGCAAATATGGCTGCCGTTGTCAGGAAAACGCCCTGACCCTGACGCTGCTCCGTGCTTCCGACGGCCCGGACCGGTATCCGGAAATCGGACAGCGGTTCTGCCGGATTGGTTTGACTCCGGCACAGGTATCCGCGCTGAAAGAGCTGGGTGAACGCTTTGCCCACTGGAGCTTCCCCTATACCACCAACACGGCCCACGCCGGAACACTGCCCCTTTCGGCGCAGTTGGTTTCCGTCCGGGGTGATGTGATGGTTTCCGGCGTGAAAATGGCGGAAGAAGGAAATGGGCTGGTACTCCGTCTGGCAAACCTGTACAATGACCGCCCCGCAGACGCAGAGGTTTCCTTGGGATTCCCGGCGGAAAAAGCGGTGGAAACGGATCTTGCGGAACAGGAAAAGAGGGAGCTGGCACTGGAAAACGGCAAACTCTCCCTGACGCTGGAACCGGGACAGATTGTCACAGTGATGGTGCTGTAACAGGAGAACAAATCGAAACATATGGATACGCTGTCGGTTTTTCCCGGCGGCGTATCTTTTTTCTTTACAAAGTGACAGGATTCGATTACAATAATTTTTCGTGGCCCTGTGCCATTGAATTTGAGAAGAATTGAGAAGGAGAGAAGAAGAGTCCTATGAGCAAAAGTTCCTTTGACAGCCGGGTGTTTTACCGGTCGGTTCTGGCCCTTGTGCTGCCCATGGCGGCCCAGAATCTCATTAACGTGGGCATATCCTCGCTGGATGTCATTATGTTGGGAGCGGTCAGCGAAACTGTCCTTTCCGCATCCTCTCTGGCCAACCAGATTCAGTTTATCATGACCATGATCTTTTTCGGCGTCACCTCCGGCGCATGCGTCCTCACCGCCCAGTATTGGGGAAAAGGCGACCGGCGCACCATTGAAAAAGTTATGGGTATTGCCCTGCGGATTTCCATTACCGTGGGCATTGTGTTCACGCTGGCGGTGCTGTTTTTCCCGGAACCGCTGATGCGGATTTTTTCCAATGAGGAAGACGTCATTGCGGAAGGAGTCCGTTACTTACAGGTAGTCGGGTATTCCTATCTGTTTATGAGCATTACCATGATTTATCTGAATATCATGCGCAGTGTGGAGCGGGTTATTATTTCCACCGTGGTGTATTCCGTTTCTCTGGTGACCAACGGTGTGCTGAATGCTGTGTTTATTTTTGGATTGCTGGGTCTTCCCGCTATGGGGATTACCGGCGCGGCGCTGGCCACTACCATTGCCCGTTTTGTAGAGCTGGTGATTGTGCTGGTGTATGCCTATCGTCCGGGCCAGCCGGTGCGGCTGCGGTTTTCCGATATTTTCACCCGGGATGCCCAGTTGTTCCGGGATTTTCTCCGATATTCCATTCCGGTCACTCTCAATGAAATGATGTGGGGCGGCGGTGTGTCCATGATTACCGCTATTATCGGCCACATGGGTCAGTCTGCTGTTGCGGCCAATTCCGTGGCACAGGTGACCCGTCAGCTGGCGACGGTGGTGGCCTTCGGCATTGCCAACGCAACGGCCATTATGATTGGAAAAGCCATTGGCGAGGGCAGCGAGGACAAGGCGGAGGATTTTGGTCGCCGGTTTGTCTGGGTGACGGTGATTGCCGGCGTAGTGGGCGGCATTGTGGTGCTGTGTGTCAGCCCCATTGCCAGCGCAAATCTGACCCTGACCGATCAGGCCAGAGAGTATCTGACTTTCATGATGTTCGTTATGTCCTATTTTGTCATTGGACAGGCCTTTAACACCACTATGGTGGTGGGCGTATTCCGGGCAGGCGGAGACACCCGTTTTGGACTGATCGAGGATACGGTGGCCATGTGGGGCATTTCTATTTTCATCGGATTCCTGGGCGCTTTTGTGTTTGGATGGAGCGTGCAGGCCGTTTATGTGGTGCTGCTCAGCGATGAAATCATCAAAATACCGGTTAACTGGTGGCGGTATAAGACGAAAATCTGGCTGCGGAATGTCACGCGATAAACGGCAGCAACGGATTGCAGAAAGAAGGCTGAAAATGAACACGATTATTCTGGCTTCCGGCTCTCCCCGGCGGCGGGAGCTGTTGGAACTGGCAGACGTCCCCTTTATTGTGCAGACGGCGGATGTGGACGAGACCATTCCCGAGGGAATTTCCCCGGAAGAAGCGGTGCAGCTGCTGGCGGTCAAAAAAGCTCGGGCTGTGCCGGCGGAAAATCAGTTGGTGCTGGCGGCGGACACGGTGGTGGCGTTGGACGGGAAAATTTTCGGAAAGCCCCGTGACCGGGAGGAGGCAAAAGCCATGCTCCGCACGCTTTCCGGAAAAACCCATCAGGTGCATACCGGTGTTTGTATTCGAAAAGGCGACAGGGAAGAGGTTTTCTGTGAGACCGCACAGGTTACCTTCTATGCCCTGACGGAAGAGGAAATCAGCCGCTATGTGGATTCCGGAGAACCCATGGACAAAGCCGGAGCCTATGGCATTCAGGGAAAAGGCGCGGTGCTGGTGCGCCGGATTGAAGGGGATTATTATACTATTGTAGGGCTTCCCATTGCCCGGGTGGTCCGCGCACTGAAAAAGGCAGAAAGGGAAGCATCGGACTCCCTTTGATGGGAAGAGTCTCTTTGCTTTTTTCCATAAATGTGCTACAATGGCAGTGGTACTGGAAAGAAAGGAGCGCTTACGATGAGTCCGTCTGCCAAGAGAAGAACACAGATCCTGGAAGTGCTGGGGGAAAGCGAGGAACCAATCAGCGCAACGACACTGGCCAAGCGTTTTTCCGTCAGCCGACAGATTATCGTGGGGGATATTGCCCTGCTGCGGGCTGCGGCTCATGAAATTTCCGCTACGCCCAGAGGATATGTGCTGCAAAAAAGCCGCCCGGGACAGTCTGCTGTTACCATTGCCTGCCGTCACGCTGACGGGTTGCTGGCACAGGAGCTGTATACGGTGGTGGATAATGGCTGTGGATTGCTGGATGTCATTGTGGAGCATCCCCTCTATGGCCAAATTTCCGGAAGCCTTCAGATTTTTTCCCGCTATGACGCCGATGCCTTTCTGCATAAGCTGGAGAAAAACAAAGCGAATCCGCTGTGTGCCCTTACCGGCGGAATCCATCTGCATACCCTGTCCTGTCCCTCAGAGGAAGCCTGTCAGCGGGTGCTGGCCGGGCTGAGAGAACAGGGGATTCTCTTTGAAAAACCGGAAGAATCCGAGTGAAAAATCAATCAAATTGCAATTGCTGGCGCTGTCCTCTTTGGACGGCGCCTTTTTTGCTGTAAAAACACCTGTAAAAACACCCATTTTCAAAAATGTTTGTGGACACTTCCGAAGTTGCGCCCCCTGTCTTGACATCTGGGAAAAAGGAGAATACAATACACATGTCAAGACACCTGTAAATCAAACTGGAAAGGGTAATGAAACATGAAGGTTCAGAAGAAGATTATGACGATGGTAATCGCAGCATTGCTGTGTGCGGTGGGAATTGTCATCCCCATGTTCTGTCCCAAAATTATTCTGGAGCCTGCCTCCTTTACGCTGGCCAGCCATGTGGCGCTGTTTCTGGCCATGTTTATTTCGCTGCCGGTAGCCATTGTGGTCTGTCTGGGAACCACCGTGGGCTTCTTCTTTGCCGGTTTCCCGCTGGTGGTGGTGCTTCGGGCCCTGAGCCAGATTGTGTTTGTCGCTTTGGGCGCCTGGTTCCTCCAGCACAGGAAGGACGTGGTCAGCCGCCCAGTTTCCAGTATTCTGTTCAGCCTGGCTATGGGTATAATTCACGGATTCTGTGAGATGATGGTTTCCAGCTGGTTCTATTTCAACGGCGGCCAAAACCAGCAGGGCTATGTGGTGTCTGTGCTGCTGCTGGTGGGCGTCGGCACAGTGATTCACAGCATGGTGGACTATGGCATTGCTGTGGTGGTATGGCGTGCGGTTCAGAATGTGGTGAAAATTCCCGTCAATGTCCATCTGGGCAAAAAGAATGCTGCAAAGGCCGCACAAGCAAAATAATCAGATAGCATGGTTTGCAAATCCCGTCCTGAATGGGGCGGGATTTTTTCTTTTTCCTACTTGACAAAAGGGAAAATAAAATGTATGATTGTATCAGGATAGTAATACAATCATACAGATGGAAGGAGGAAGCGGATTGGGCTGGAATTTTCAAGCGGACCGGCCGATTTATGCCCAGCTGATGGAAGAAATCAAACACAGGATTATTTCCGGTGTTTACAAACCTGGGGAAAAAATGCCTTCTGTCCGGGAGCTGGCGGCAGAAGCTTCGGTGAACCCCAATACTATGCAGCGGGCTTTTGCACAGCTGGAACAGGAAGGACTGCTGTATACCCAGCGAACCAGCGGTCGGTTTGTCACAGAGGACGAGGAACGGATTATGGATATGAAAAACGAACTGGCAAAAGAGCTGATCCGGGATTTCTGGAAAAACATGGAACAGCTTGGATTTGGTCGGCAGCAGACGCTGACCCTTTTGACCACCATGAAAGAGGAGTGTGATCGCACATGAGCGCAATTCTGGAATGCAGAGGGCTTGTGAAACGGTACGGATACCGGACGGCTCTCAACAGCGTGAATCTGACCGTGGAGCGGGGACGGATTGTCGGTCTGCTGGGCCCCAACGGCAGCGGCAAAAGTACCCTGATTAAACTGGCCAATGGGCTTTTGACCCCTACTACCGGTGAAATTCTCATTGACGGCAAAGCACCGGGTCCGGAAACCCGGAAAATTGTCTCGTATCTGCCGGATAAAAATTATCTCAATGATTGGATGCGCGTGGAACAGCTGGTGAAATTCTTTGCGGATTTCTATGAGGATTTTGATACCCATGCTGCAGTGGATATGCTGGGACGGTTGGGAATCAATCTGAAAGACCGGCTGAAGAGTCTGTCCAAAGGCACCAAGGAAAAAGTCCAGCTGATTCTGGTTATGAGCCGGAAGGCCCAGCTGTACCTGCTGGATGAACCCATTGGCGGTGTAGACCCGGCTGCACGGGATTACATTCTGCACACCATCATCAGCAACTATAATGAAAACGCTTCTGTGATTATCTCCACGCATTTAATCAGCGACGTGGAATCCGTACTGGATGATGTGATCTTTATTTCACAGGGGCAGATTGTACTGACTTCGTCGGTGGACGATATACGGGAACAGCGGGACCAGTCGGTGGACGGCCTGTTCCGGGAGGTGTTCAAATGCTGAGAAAACTGATTAGATATGAATTTCTGGCAACCGGGCGGATTTTTCTTCCCCTGTACGGCGCCTTTGTGCTGATCTCCCTGATTATGAGAGGAGCTATGCAGATACAAAATATTTGGCGAATCGAAGAAAACAGTTTCATGAACCTGCTGATGGTGATTCCCGTGATTCTCTATGTGGGGCTCTTTGTGGCAACGGTAGTAGGTACCATCCTGATTGCTATTTCCCGATTTTATAAAAACCTTCTCTCCGAAGAGGGATATCTGACGTTTACCCTGCCTGCAAAGGTGTGGCAGCTGGTGGTCAGCAAACTGATTCCTGCCATGGTTTGGAGCATTGCCAGTGGTTCGGTGTGCATCGTTTCTATCTTTATTCTGGGATATGATCCCAATACCTTTAACGTCGTCGTTGAAGTCTGGGATCAGATTGTCTGGGGATTCTCACAGGGCGGCGTTGTCATCAATATGGGACTGCTGCTGGAATTTTTGCTGGTGATGCTGACCAGCCTGCTGTCCCTGTATACATCCATTTACGCGGCGATTGCCGCCACCAATTTCGTCAACCGTCATCGGGTGCTGATGGGAATTGGCGCATATATCATCATTATGATTGTGAATCAGATGATCAACACGGTTCTGACCTCCATTCAGATGGTGATGTATCAGATGTCCTATACAGAAGTTACCATGGCTTCTCAGCTGAATGGATTTGTCCATGGAATTTTGTGGCAGAGTATGGCGGTTTCCCTGTTCATGTCCGCTGTGATGTTTGTCGTCACCAATGTGATTTTGAAGAAAAAGCTGAATCTTGCCTGATCAAAAAGGCCCGCGGTTTGTTTTGTACAGATCGCGGGCCTTTTCCAATGATTTGACGGGAGAGCAGGAAAAGAGTAGTATAGAAGAAAAAATTTTTAAAAATTTGAAAGGATTTCTCCGACTCAATCGTGTTATAGATAGACGGGACAAAAACCGTACTTTACAGGCTTTGAAAAGCCCATGTCGGAGGAATGACGTATGAAAAAAACGTGGATATTGGCCGCCGTTCTCACTGTACTGCTGGCAGCAGGAGGAACCGCTTACGTCGCAGCGCAAACCGGGGAAACTGAAGCACGGATGAATCAAACTGCTTCATCGGTGCAGAATCCCGATTGTGACGGTACTCCGGCACTGGACGGAAGCGGATATCAGGGCGGAAATCAGATGGTTTCAACAGAAGAATCGGAAGTGACCGAAGAGCCTGAGAAAGCCACGGAAACGGCGGAGGAAAGCGGAGAATCTGCTGATGTAATCTGTCCCAATCCCAACTGCCCCAACGGCGGTGTTTGCGTCAATCCCGACTGTGACGGCATTCCGGCGCAGGATGGAACCGGTAATCAATACGGCCGCAATAATGAAGTGGGAAACGGTGCACAGAATCGGGGAGAAACTTGTGTAAACAGCGAAACCTGCCCCAATGAGGATTGTGACGGCATTCCGGCGCAGGACGGAACCGGCAACCAGTACGGGCGTAACGATGAATCGGGAAACGGTGCGCAGAATCGGGGAGAAACCTGTGTAAACAGCGGAACCTGTCTGAATGAGGACTGTGATGGGATTCCGAACCGGGACGGAACCGGTTTGCAGAAGGGAAAGAACCGCTGAGAAAAGAGAGGGACTATGGGAAGCGAACAGGAAGCCAGAGAGGCGGTGGAGCTTTACGGAGATACCGTCCGGAGAATCTGTATGCTCCATCTGAAAAGCTATCACGATACCGAGGATATTTTTCAGACAGTGTTTTTGAAATATATGCTTCATACCGGCGGATTTCAGGATCGGGAGCATGAAAAGGCCTGGATTATCCGGGTAACGCTCAACGCCTGCCGGGACTTTCTCCGGAGTTTTTTCAGAAGCCGTCGGGTCTCTCTGGATGAGATTGCGGAGCTTGTTATGAAAGACAATCCTTATTGGGAGGGTTCTCCAACGGCACTTGTTGCACTGATGAATGTGGACATTCAACCTCATGTTATTACAAGAAAGCTGAATGTTCTTGCAGGACGGTTGTATGCAGAGCATGGGATTCTCTTTCGGAGTGAGCGTGTCCATGAGGGACGGAAATTAAGGTTCTGGAAAGACAATACACAGAATGCGTGACAGTTCGTGACGGTTGTGACGGTATTTTTGACAGCGGGGCGGTATCAAAATAACCGTCACGACTGTCACATACCGTCACGGAAAGGATGGATAAGATGGGAAATGTGCAAATATCACAGGAATTATTTATGCAGTTGCTCCGCTTATATTTGGTTGAAGATGAAAGTTGCGAGAGAGAAATCAAGCAGGAGTTAGAGAAGAAATTAGACAGGATGGTGATGCGTGACCTGTATGGAAAATTCAAAACTGCTCCGACAGAGGAAGAACGGGAACGGGCGAGAAAAGAGTATCTGGACAGACGTGGAGTGCCGGAGAGTTTCCGTTGGTAATTTTTCCTTGATGATAAGAACAGGAGCGTGGCACGCCCCTGTTAATCATAGACAAGGAGAAATCTGGAAAGGAGGATCATGCAATGAAGGAAGGAAGATTAGGCTATAACTGCGAAAATGGAAGATATGGATTGCTGTCAATGGACTTATGGATTGATACGGGATTTCACTGCGGAGAGTGTATGGAAGTTCTGGTAGATGACCAGTGGATAAAAACCAGAATGGAAATGAATCTGGCGAGGGAATGGTATCTGGTGGGAACACCGTATTGCGGCAATCTGGAGTATGTACGGGCAAGGATACCAAAATAAATCAGACAGAAAAATAAAGAGTCGGTGTGCTGTCAGGGATAAAAAATAAGCCCGGATGCGGGCAAATAAAAAGGGCGGATACGCCCAAGATGAAAAGCACAAGCCGAAACATGGTACAGAAAGGTAACGCCTTATAAAGCCCTCGGCGTTTGAGAGCGAAATACACCCATCGCACAAACTTCGTTTATGCTCGGCGTATTTCGCCCTTGCAGGGGGCAAGCCGCCGATAGGCGGATAAGTTCGTAAACAGGTGCCTATGCACCTACTCACAGTAAAGCCGGCGCAAGCCGAGAAAGGAGGATGCTTATAGGCAGACATTCATTTATCAGACAAAGTAAGCTGTCCGATGTGGCAGGGCGTATTGATTATATTTCCAATCCCAAAAGGCAGGAACATCTCTATGCTACCTATCAGACGGAAGGGGCAACACCTGAGTTTTGGAAAAATCTTGCAAGAGAAAATCAGTTGGATTTTAAGGCGAGAGGAACGGCAGGGAAATGTATCGAAGGGCGTGAGTTTATTATTGCACTTCCCGAAAGTTTTGTTCAGTATAGGGCAGATGATGTGGTAAGACTTTTTACGGAAACTTTCCATAAAAGATATGGCGTGGAGTGCAGCGCAGCCCTTCATCACAACAAGACAAAGACGAATTATCATATTCATCTGGTATTCAGTGAACGGAAAATGTTGGAGCAGCCCGAAGTGAAGATTGCCACCCGAAATATGTTTTATGATGAGCAGGGAAAGCATAGACGCACGAAAAAAGAGATTTTAGACGTGCAGGGAAATATCCGAGCTGGGTGCAGTATTATCCCTAAAGGGGAAGTATATGAAAGTCATATCTTCACAAAAAAAGAGGAATGGTTTAAGAACAAAGCCTTTACCAAAGAAGTTAAAGAACTGTTTACCGATACGATTAACTGTTATGTAAAAGAAGAATCAGAAAAACTTTCTGTATTCCAACAGGGCGGTGTTTATCTGGCAATGAAGAAAATCGGAAAGAACAATCCGAAAGCGGAGGAGATAAAGGCAGACAATGCGGCAAGGCAGGAATGGAATCGGACAGTTGATGTGGCATTGGTTGAGGGTGTTCCTGAAGAAGATATTTTGAAGATTAAGCAGGAAAAAATCACAGACGAAACGCTGCAATCTATCAGGACACACGGTTGGCTGCCGGATATGTTCCGTCAGATTATCCGAGGAGCAAAAGACTTTTTACAGGAGGTGATTTTCAAATTTAAGCTGCCGCCAAGAACTGTGCCAAAGATTGACTTGCAGGAATGGAAGGATATGCAGAAGCTCATGTATGAATTACAGGGACAGTCAAGGGAGATAAAACGCACACAACAGGATATTTCTTCTTTGAAAAAGCAACTGTCAGAGTTACGAGGACTATTTAAAGGCAAAGAACGAAAATCTCTGGAAGGGAAAATTGAGCTGTTAGAGGATTTGGAAAAGCGTTTGCACAGGAGTATGGGGCGGATCGTAAAACGGGAAGGTTATCCCAATGTGCAATCCTTTCAGAAGGTTTATAACAAGGCAGAAGAACTGATTATGGAATACAATGAAGAACTGAGAGCGTGGAAAAATCAGACGAAACCGAAGAAAGAGAATCCGTTAGAACAGCCCCAAAAAGCGAGTGTACTGGAAAAATTGCACCGCTATCAGCAGGAAGGCAGGCAGCAACCGAAACGGTCAGTTAAGAAAAAATCTATGGATAGAGAACGATAAGAAAGGTGGAAACGATTATGAAGAAAACAATATTTGAAGAAATGGGCGGCATTTATATCAGACACGGGGATTATCTTATCCCCTGTCTTACCTTGCCGGAGGAAGAAGAACAGAGATTTATCGGTGTATGGGGACAAAGGCATAAACGCTATTTGAAAGAACATAAGAGAGCGGCTTATATTACTCTGCTTACAAGTGGCAGGCTGAATAGTTATCTTGCAGATATAGAAGAACAGGCACAAGAACGCTTTGAAAGGATTGTAGAGCAGATGAAACAGGCGCAGGGGGCAGGGGATTACAGAATAGTTAAAGGCAGATGATACCTTAAAATGGATAGGGAGAATGAGTAATATACAAACGTGTGCGAGGGAGATTGTGGATAATGAGATGATTTATCAATAAGAAAAGGTGTATGGTGGAAAGCAAGTCTGAAAACAAAAT
>ERZ791934.2251-NODE-2251-length-13128-cov-4.405186_pt1 | contig 13128 bp, 10 predicted proteins | sample MGYA00510125_ERZ791934 | MGnify/ENA primary metagenome ERZ791934 (study PRJEB30046, sample SAMN00993240) | human gut metagenome | study: EMG produced TPA metagenomics assembly of the A metagenome-wide association study of gut microbiota in type 2...
CGGTAGGTCTTGAGCATCATGTTGTCCGCCATGCCCATGGAACCCACCAGTCCCATGCCTAGCCGGTCCTCCGGCACAAAGGCCATGGACACGCCGATGTCGTGGATCTGCCGGGGATTCTTGCCCAGCAGCTCCTCACCGCCCTTGTCCACCGGCACATGCTGACCGGCGATGGGTTCGTCGGGGGCGGGGGGATGATAGATGACGTGGGACCCGGGCTGGGTAACCCGCAGGCCGGCGATGGCCTCCAGCAGTTCCTTCTGGCCGCTGCCGGAGATGCCGGCAATGCCCAGAATCTCCCCGCCGTAGGCGTCGAAGGAGACATGGTCCAGAGCCTTGATGCTGTCGGGAGTCAGGACCGTCAGATCCTTCACCTCCAGCCGCAGGTTGCGGTCCTCCACCAGGGGACGGTCGATGTTCAGCGTTACCGCATGGCCCACCATCATGTCCGTCAGCTTCTGGGGAGAAGTGTCGCAGGTGGCCACGTCCCCGATATAGCGGCCCTTGCGGAGCACCGCCACCCGGTCGGACACGTCCATGACCTCGTGGAGCTTGTGGGTGATGATGACCAGGGCCTTGCCGTCTGCCTTCATATTCCGCATGACATCGAAGAGCCGGTCCGTCTCCTGGGGGGTCAGCACGGCGGTGGGCTCATCCAGGATCAGGATGTCTGCGCCCCGGTAGAGGACCTTGATGATCTCCACCGTCTGCTTCTCCGACACGGACATGTCGTAGATCTTCTTGTTGGGATCAATGGAAAAACCATATTTCTCACTGATCTCCAGGATTTTGGCGGAGGCGGCCTTCAGATCCAGCTTGCGCTCTCCGTCCAGCCCCAGGACGATGTTTTCCGCTGCGGAGAACACGTCCACCAGCTTGAAGTGCTGGTGGATCATGCCGATGCCGCAGGCAAAGGCGTCCTTGGGGGAGGCAATGGTGGTGGGCTCGCCGTTCACCAGGATCTTCCCTTCGTCTGGGAAGTAGATGCCGGCCAGCATATTCATCAGCGTGGTCTTGCCGCTGCCGTTCTCCCCCAGCAGGGAGAGGATTTCGCCCCGCCTGATCTCCAGGGAGATATCGTCGTTGGCAACCACCTTGCCGAACCGCTTTGTGATGTGCCGCAGTTCAATGGCAGTGGTATGTTCCAAACAGATCATCCTTTCTTTTAGTGTCGGTTCCGCGCCATGGCCGCAGGCACATGCCTGCGGCGCGGGCCTCCGGAGGGAAAAGAAAAGGGAAAAAAGACCCCGGCGGCCGATGCCGCGGAGGGGATGGAGCGATTTGAGAGAAAGGGGCTGCCAAAGGGCAGCCCCTTTCGTTGGATATTTAGTTGTTGTTCAGCTCAGTGATGCCGTCGATCCGCAGGGAGAAGTACGGAGCGGAGCGCAGCACGGACTCCTGGAAGGCGCCGTCCACGATGGCCTCGCCGGTGTCGTTGACAAAGTCGCCGTCGCTGTCCAGACCGAACGCAGATGTCACATGACCGTCGGCGTCCACCTGATAGGACCCGTCGGCAGCGGGCTGGCAGGTGAACTTGGAGGTGTCGAACACCTTCAGGCTGCCGTCCTTGATGCTGGACCAAGCGGCGTCCACGGCCTCCTGGGTGCCCTCGGCGCACTCAGGCCCCAGCTTGGAGATCATCACAGCGTCCTCACTGATGCCCACGGCATAGTCCACGGGCACTTCCTCGCCGGCGATGAACTTCTCCAGGGTGTCCCGGTACAGGACGGACCAGTTGTTCTGGGAAGAGGTCAGAGCGGCGGTGGGCGCCACTTCCAGCATATCAATGTTGTAGCCCACAGAGTAGACCACAGAGCCGGCATCCTTCTGCGCCTGGACGGCGGAGGGGGCACCGGTGGAGTCGGCGTGCTGGCCGATGATGACGCAGCCGCGGGCCATCAAGGCATTGGCGGCCTCGCCCTCAGCCACGGGATCATACCAGGAGTTGGTGTACTGGACCTCCATGTAGGCCTCGGGAACCTGGGTCTGGATGCCCAGCAGGAAAGCGGTGTAGCCACAAACCACCTCGGCATAGGGATAGGCACCCACATAGCCCACCTTGGGATCGGTGACGGTGCCGGCGTCCATCAGCTCTTTCAGCTTCATGCCGGCCACCACGCCGGAGACGTAGCGGGACTCATATGTATAGGGGAACAGGTTCTTGTAGTTGTCCAGACCGGAGGTGGCGGCCATGTCGCCGGTGCAGGAGACGAAGGTAACGTCGGGATAATCCTCGGCGGCATCCAGCATGTAGCTCTGGTGGCCATAGGAGTCAGAGAAGATGATATTGCAGCCCTCTTCCGCCAGATCCACGGCGGCGTCATAGCAGTTTTCATCCTCCGCGATGTTGTAGCGGAAAATAACCTGAGAATTGGCATCAATACCTAACTCTTCACAGGCGGCAGTCAGGCCCTCGATATGGGCCGCGTCATAACCGGAGTTGATGTCGTGGACGCAGATCAAACCGATCTTGACATCCGCGGCGCTGCCGCTGGATTCCTCATTGGCGGCGGGGTCTTCGGCGGGGCTGCCGGTGCTCTCCTCGTCGGAGCCGCCGCAGGCCGCCAGGCTGAGCGCCATGACCAGCGTCAGCAGCAGTGCAAGGAACTTCTTCATTCTACTTTCCTCCTTAAAATAAAATTGGGTGGATCACTGCAAGGGACAAAGCGGGGTGTTTCCCCTCTCTATTGCCATCATACAGGGTCAAACGGAAAAATTCAACCGGATTTTTACTTTTTTTAGGCGGATAGACCAAAAAAATACCGACCTAAATAGGTCGACCTTTGGCAGTGTGCACAATAATAAGACGAAAAAGACAAACAAGGAGAGCGTTTTTTTCGCTCTCCTTGTAGAAAATTGACAGATTGACCTTTTTTGGATCTTACATGGAGACGGCGGTGCCGGTTTTTCCGGCGATGCCGTCCTTGGCCTTCTCCAGCAGGGTGATGAGGGCTGTGCGGCCGGGCTTGGACGCGGCGAACTTCACGGCAGCCTGGACCTTGGGCAGCATGGAGCCGGGGGCGAACTGGCCTTCCGCCTCGTACTGCCGGGCCTCCTCCGGCGTCAGGTGATCCAGCCACTTCTGATCCGGCTTGCCGAAGTTGATGGCCACCTTCTCCACGGCGGTGAGGATGATGAGGGCGTCCGCGTCCAGGCTCTCCGCCAGCAGCTCGGAGGCGAAATCCTTGTCGATGACGGCGCCTGCGCCCTTCAGGTGGTTGCCCTCCGTCCGGTAGACGGGGATACCGCCTCCGCCGCAGCCAATGACTACCTGGCCCGCCTCCATCAGCGTACGGATGGTCTCGATCTCCACAATGGCTTTGGGTTTGGGAGAGGCCACGCAGCGGCGCCAGCCCCGGCCTGCGTCCTCCATGACGCAGTTGCCCCGGCGGCGCATCTCCTCCGCCTCCTCCTCAGTCATAAAGGTACCGATGGGCTTGGAGGGATTCTGGAAAGCCGGATCCGCCGGGTCTACCTCCACCTGGGTGAGGACGGTGGCCACGGGCTTTTGGATGCCGCGGTTCAGCAGTTCCTCCCGCAGGGAGTTCTGCAGGTCATAGCCGATATACCCCTGGCTCATGGCAGTGCAGACGGACATGGGGGCGATGGGATGGCTGTGATCCTCCCGGGAGAGGGTGGTCATGGCGATGTTGATCATGCCTACCTGGGGGCCGTTGCCGTGGGCCACCACCACCTGATGGCCCTCCTGAATCAGGTCCACGATGGCCTTGGCGGTGTGCTTCACAGCGACCATCTGCTCCGGCAGGTTGTTGCCCAGGGCGTTGCCGCCCAAGGCGATAACGATACGTTTGCCCATAGTTGGTGTATCCCTTCTTCACAAATGATAGTGGTCGAACCTATCAGATAGTTTTGGCGGGAACGCCCGCGCTATTCCCGCCAAAACTTGAAATTTTTAGAACGATCAGAACAGCTTCCGCTTGCTGCCCTGGTCCAGGGCCATCAGCGCGGAGACCGGGTCCTTCACTTTGCTCATCAGGATCATGGCCGCGATGATGTAGGGCTTGTAGCTGGCCTCCTTGTACAGGGGCACCAGGTACCGGTCGAACACGGAGTTGTCCACCTCGCCCTCCGGGCAGCTGAGGCCGGTGATATCGGCGGGCAGGCAGTGCAGGTACAGGGCCTTGCCGTTCTTCGTCCGCTTCATCATCTCTTCGGAGCAGGTCCAGTCCTTGTGCTGGGCGTTCTGGGCCAGCAGCTGCTTCTCCAGAGCGTCGATACCCGCCTGGTCACCGGCCTGATACAGCTTGGTCCGCTGCTCCATGGCGGCAAAGGGCGCCCAGCTCTTGGGATAGACGATGTCGGCGCCGTCGAAGGCCTCCTCCATGGTGGAGACCTTCTTGTAGGAGCCGCCGGTGGCCGCCGCGTTTTTCTTGGCGATCTCCTCCACCTCGGGCATCACATCATAGCCCTCGGGATGGGCCAGCACCACGTCCATGCCGAACCGGGTCATCAGGCCGATGACGCCCTGGGGCACGGACAGGGGCTTGCCGTAGCTGGGGGAGTAAGCCCAGGTCATGGCGATCTTCTTGCCCTTCAGGTTCTCCACACCGCCGAACTCATGGATGATGTGCAGCATGTCCGCCATGCACTGGGTGGGGTGGTCCACGTCGCACTGCAGGTTCACCAGGGTGGGCTGCTGTTCCAGAATGCCGTCCCGGTAGCCCTCCTTCACGGCATCCATGAAGGTCTTCTGGTACTTGTGGCCCTCGCCGATGAACATGTCGTCCCGGATACCGATGACGTCGGCCATGAAGGAGACCATGTTGGCGGTCTCGCGGACGGTCTCGCCGTGGGCGATCTGGCTCTTCTTCTCGTCCAGGTCCTGGACGGTCAGACCCAGCAGGTTGCAGGCGGAGGCGAAGGAGAACCGGGTGCGGGTGGAGTTGTCCCGGAAGATGGAGATGCCCAGGCCGGAGTCAAAGATCCGGGTGGACTTGTTCCGCTCCCGCAGGTCCCGCAGGGCGTCGGCCACGGTGAAGATGGCCTCCAGCTCCTCGTCGGTCTTGTCCCAGGTCCAGTAGAAGTCGGACTTGTACATGTTGTTGATGTGCAGCTTTTCCAGATGCTTGGCCAGCTCGATGGTCTTGGACATATTCAGCACTCCTTGTAATATGTGAAATTGTAGATGTATGGCGGCTCCGCCGCAGCGAAAGGAAAAACCAGGAAAAGGGTCTAGGGAAAAACCCAGGTTTTTCCCAGTTGATTTGCCTCCGGCAAATCAAGCAAATCGAATCATTTTCGCCGCGGCGTGTACGTGGCGAAAATGCCTTGACCCAGCCCCCCTTCGAAGCTCACCGGATATCGTTATCCGTGAGGCTCTGCCGGAACTCGGTGACGTCAGCAGTCTTGTTCTCGGGCTTGTACAGGCCGGGTACTGCGGCGTACAGGGCGGCACAGGTCACCAGATCCTGCTTCCAGGTGATCTCATTGGGGGCATGAGCCTGGGACTCGGCGCCGGGGCCAAAGCCCACGCAGGGGATGCCATATCGGCCCTGGATGGACACGCAGTTGGTGGAGAAGGTCCACTTGTCGGTGAGGGGACGGCCCTCCCGCAGGTGCATGGCGTCCCGCTTCTGGTCCGCGTCGGCATGGCCGATGCGCTTGTCGCCCCACAGGGCATGGTGGGCGTCCACCAGCGCCTGGACATGGGCGGCGCTCTCCTTGTTGATCCAGGTGGGGAAGAAGCACTCCGTCTCATAGACCTCGCCGGTCCAGGCGGGCCGGTCATACATGTACATGCTGACCTTCACATCGTCTCCGTACTTCTGGACGGCGGGCAGCTGCCGGATCTCCTCCAGGCAGGAGTCCCAGGTCTCGCCGGCGGTCATGCGCCGGTCGATGGAGATGGCGCAGCTGTCCGCCACAGCGCAGCGGGAGGGAGAGGTGTAGAAGATCTGGCTGACGGTGCAGGTGCCCCGGCCCAGGAACTGGGCGTCCTCGTAGTGCTCCGGATTGAATTCCGGATTCAGCATCTTCACCAGGCCCTTCACCCGGTTGGAGGGGCCGTCGCCGCTCTCGTTCAGGGCCCGGACATCCTGGAGGATGTCGGCCATCTTGTAGATGGCGTTGTCGCCCCGCTCCGGCGCGCTGCCGTGGCAGCTGACACCCTTGACGTCCACCCGGATCTCCATGCGGCCCCGGTGGCCCCGGTAGATGCCGCCGTCGGTGGGTTCGGTAGACACCACGAACTCGATCTTGCTGCGGGCGTCCTCCTGGCCCTGGAAGTCCTTGTTGACGATGTACTGCCAGCACATGCCGTCGCAGTCCTCTTCCTGGACGGAACCCACCACCATGATCTTGTAGCCGGCGGGGATCAGGCCCAGATCCTTCATGATCTTGGCGCCGTACACGGCGGAGGCCATGCCGCCCTCCTGATCGCTGCCGCCCCGGCCGAAGATGACGGCGTCGTCCTCATAGCCCTGATAGGGGTCGGCCTCCCAGTTGTTGATGTTGCCGATGCCCACGGTGTCGATGTGGGAGTCGAAGGCGATGATCTTGTCGCCGTCGCCCATCCAGCCGATGACGTTGCCCAGGCCGTCGATCTCCACCTTGTCATAGCCCAGCTTCTCCATCTCCGCCTTGATGCAGTGGACAACCTCCTTCTCCTCACAGCTCTCGCTGGGGTGAGAGATCATCTCTCGCAGGAACCGGGTCATGTCGGCCTGATAGCCTTGGGCCGCCGCTTTGATCGCTTCAAAATCCATATCGCTGACCTCCATATCAATGTTTGGAATCCCGTCATTTCCACATCACGGATTGGCTTACCTATCCCTATCATAGCATAAGAAAACAGGATGTCAAACAAAAAATGAGAAAACCTAAAAATTTTTTTGAATCTCCGGCGCGGAATGCGCCGTCCGGCCGAAATGATTGCAAAACCAAAGGGCTTGTGATATATAATGGTAGAGTAAAAAGAACAGCAGATTTGGGATGGGGAGAGCTTATGCCGATACCGGAAAACGTGGAAAACCTGCGGAGAGTTTCCGCAAAGAGCAGCATTTATCAAGTGGTATGCAGCTGGATCATCACGGGTGTGCTGAAGCCGGGAGAAAAGATCGTTGATTCCGAGCTTGCGAAGCGATTCAATGTCAGCCGGACCCCGGTGCGGGAGGCCATTCAGATCCTGGAGGGACAGAAGCTCGTCTATGTGGTGCCGGGCCGGGCTACGGTGGTGGCGGATATTGACCCTGCGGATATTGAAAAATGCTACCGGACGCTGGCGGAGCTGCAGGGACTGGCGGCGGAGCTGGCCTGCGGCAGCCTCACGGACCGGGAACTGGAGCAGCTGGAGCGGATTCACGCCGCCTTTGTGGATGCCTGCGGCCGTAATGACGGCACCGATGCGATCACGCAGGACAACCTCTTCCATGACGCGATTGTCCGCGGGGCACACAACGAGTATGTGGAGGAATTTTCCCACACGATGATCCTCCATATCCAGCGGATCAAATACCATTATTTCCACTGTGACCGGCTGCGAAAGATTTCCGTTTCCCAGCATGGGGAAATCCTTCAGACCATCCAGGCCCGGGACAGCGCCCGCGCGAAGGAGCTGATGCGAAGCCACTGGCTCTGCTCCATGGAAAATAGCCTGCGGGATGTTGCGGGCATGATCCATGGAGCCGGCGCAGAATCCGGACAGGATGTTCTGACAAAGTAAAGATGGGAAGAAAAAGCCAGAGAGAGGACGCGGAGAGAATCCGGGTCCTCTCAACGTTTTCTAGGCGAATTCCATAAAATTGTATCCGGCCTCTGGTACGTTCCGTAGAAATCCTTTGGAGAGGCCGGGCTTTCGTTGACTTCCACAAGAGTGCGGTTCATAATGAATATGCGATATATTACATATTGCATATAAAGTATGACAGAGGTTGAGAAAGGAGCAGAGACATGGACAGAGACCAGCGGCTGATTGCGTTTTGCCAACAGGCTGTTCGAATCCCCAGTCCCTCCGGGCAGGAACGGGAAGTGGCCCAGCTGATGAAGCGCAAGATGGAAGAGTATGGTTTCGACGAGGTGCTCATCGACAGGCACGGCAGCGTACTGGGCCGGATGCGGGGCTGCCGGCCGGGAAAGACCATCCTTCTGGATGGCCACATTGACAATGTGGATGTGATCGACGCCGACGAGTGGACCCACGACCCCTTTGGCGGCGAAATCGACCAGGGGCGGATTTACGGCCGGGGCACATCGGATATGAAGGGCAGCGTGACGGCCATGATCTCTGCGGTTGCCCACTTTGCCGAGGACAGCGGCCGCGACTTTGCCGGAGAGATTTGCGTGTCCTGCACCGTTCATGAGGAGTGTTTTGAGGGGGTCTCCTCCCGGGAGATTACCCGGCTGGCGAAGCCGGACTTTGTCATCATTGGCGAAGCGACGTCCACCACTGTCAAGATCGGCCAGAGAGGGCGCGCGGAGGTGGTTGTGGAAACAGAGGGGGTGAGCTGCCATTCCTCGAATCCGGACAAGGGCGTTAATGCGGTCTACCACATGATGGCGGTGATCGAGGAGATCCGCCGGATCATCCCCAACGAGCACCCCATTCTGGGAAAAGGAATTCTGGAGCTGACAGACATCATCTCGTCCCCATATCCGGGCGCCTCGGTGGTCCCGGCCCTCTGCCGGGCCACCTTCGACCGGCGGACCCTGACAGGGGAGAACGAGGCCGTGATTCTCGGCCAGGTGGAGGAGGCAATCGCCCGCGCCAGGGAAAAGATCCCCGGCTTGAAGGCGCGGACCTATCTGGCAGAGGGGAAGGAGGTCTGCTGGACCGGGGAGGCCATCGCCGCGAAGCGGTATTTCCCGGCGTGGCTCATTGATGAGGACAATGAATATGTGCAGAAGGCGCTGGCCGGTCTGAAGAAAGCGGGAATCGAGGCGCCGATCTCTCACTTCTCTTTCTGCACAAACGGCAGCCACTTCTGTGGCGAGGCCGGGATTCCCTGCATCGGCTACGGCCCCTCTTTGGAGAGCCTGGCCCATGTGCGGGATGAATACATTGAAATTGAGCAGCTGACGAAGGCGTGCAGAGGCTTTGCCAGCATCCTTCGGGAGTTGACGCGGTAGAGCGCGGACGAGAAATCACAAATAATCACGAATCTAGAAGGAATGGTTATAGCGTTGGAGCAAATCTGATTCTTATTGATAAGGAGAATGGACCGTATGGAACAGATCTTGAAATCAATCTCCAGCTTTCTGTGGGGTGCTCCAGTCCTGATCCTCCTGGCCGCCGTTGGGCTGCTGTTTGGATGTAAGACAAAATTTTTCCAGTTTCGCAAGTTCGGCTATATTTTAAAGAATACTGCCGGCGAGATGTTTAAAAAAGGCGGTGGCGCAAAAGGGAAGGAAGGAACGCTGACGCCGCTGCAGGCGGTGAGCTCCGCGCTGGCCGGCTGCGTAGGAACGGCGAACATCGCAGGCGTGGCCACCGCCATGGTGGTGGGCGGCCCCGGCGCCGTGTTCTGGATGTGGCTCATCGCCCTGCTGGGCGGCGCCACGGCCTTTACCGAATCCACGCTGGCGCAGATTTACAAGCGCCGGAACCCGGAGACCGGCGAGAGTTACGGCGGCCCTGCCTATTATATTGAGGCGGCCCTCCACAGCCGTCCCCTGGCGGTGCTGTTTGCCCTGAGCCTCATCGCCACCTACGCCGGCGGCTTCAACATGCTCTGCTCCTACAACCTCCAGTCCACCTTCTCCGGATACAGCTTTTATTCCCCGGAGTGGACGCCCTGGATCATCGGCGGCATCGTGGCGCTGCTGACCGGGTACTGCGTCATGGGCGGCGGCAAGCGGATCATCGCCTTCGCCTCCACTCTGGTGCCCATCATGGGCGGACTGTACGTGCTGGTGGCCCTGGTGGTCATCGTCATGAACGTGGGGCTGATTCCCCAGGTGTTCGGACGGATCTTCTCCGAGGCGTTCGATTTCCAAGCCATCTTCGCCGGCTTCACCGGCTCTGCCGTGATGCAGGGCGTGAAGCGGGGCCTCTTTTCCAACGAGGCCGGCGTGGGCTCCGCCCCCAACGCTGCCGCCTCTGCCAATGTCAGCCATCCGGTGAAGCAGGGGCTGGTCCAGATGCTGTCTGTCTTCCTGGACACGCTGGTGATCTGCTCCGCCACCGCCTTCATGCTGCTGTGCTCCGGTGTGGAGCCCGCAGTGGAGCTGCAGGGCGCCCCCTATGTGCAGTCGGCCCTGGCCGCCTCCTTCGGCACCCTGGGTCCCGTTTTCATCACCGTGGCCATGGTGCTCTTTGCCTTCACAACTCTGATCGGAAACCTCTACTATGTGGACAATGCCCTGGCGTATCTGCTGGGGCACGTGCCCTCCAAGCGGTTCATGGTGGTGTTCCGCCTGATTGCCATGGGACTGATTTTCCTGGGCGCCGGCCTCACGCTGGATCTGGTGTGGAACCTGTCTGACGTGCTGATGGGCGTCATGGTGCTCATCAACATTCCGGTGATCGCGGTCCTCTCCCGTCCGGCGGCGGCAGCCCTGCGGAACTATACCGAGCAGCGCAGGGCCGGCAAGAACCCCGTGTTCCGGGCCGCGGACATCGACCTGAAGGAAAAGACCGAATACTGGAACTGAAATAAAAACGGCAGGGCTTTGAAAGCGGACGCTTCGGCGTCCGCTTTTTTTGCATAGAATGGAATAGAAACAGAAAATTTACAAAAACTACTTGAAATAAAAAACGAAATCGCTTAATATAATATCGAAAACTATATTATATGATGCGGACGGCATGATGCCGGATTTCAAGAAGGAGAGACCATTCCATGCGCAAACTGTTTGCAAAGGCCCAGGACCCCATCAGCTGTGAAACCCATGCGCTCGGCGCGGTGGCCGCCCTGGGGGGCGGTCTGCTGTATCTGCTTCGGGGCGTCTGGACGGATGCGGCCATACCGGCGGTGGCGGCGGCCCTGTGCTTCTGTCTGTCTATGGCGGCACTGTATGCCGCCAGCGCCATCTATCACTACTATCCCGGCACTGCCGCCAGCGGCGGAGTGAAGCGGGTGCTGCGGAAAATGGACCACAGTATGATCTATGTGCTGATTGCCGGCAGCTACACGCCCTTCTGCGTGGTGCTGCTGCCCCAGCCCAGGGGAACACAATTCTGCCTGATCCTCTGGGGCGTGGCCCTGGCGGGGGTGCTGGCGAAGATGCTGTGGATCAACGCACCACGGATGCTGTCCACGGCAGTATATCTCATCATGGGATGGTCTGTGGTGTTTGTGGCAAAGGACTTCACCGCTCTGGGCCAGCCCTGCCTGACGCTGGTGGCTCTGGGCGGGATCTGCTACTCGGTGGGAGCGGTGTTCTACGCCGTCAAGAAGCCAAACATCTCTGCAGAGTGGACCTTCCACGAACTGTTCCACCTGTTGATTCTGGCGGGGTCTTTCTTCCACTATCTGGCGGTATATCTGTATGTGCTGTGACGCAGTGGCGAAAAATCTGACTGAAAACGAAAGCAGCCCGGCGGAATATCCGCCGGGCTGCTTTTGGAATCTGTGCAATTGGAACACTGGCGCTGTTTATTGCGGGCTTTCATCCGGTATCGGAAGGCCGTGCGACTCCATCAAGCCGTACGACTCCAGCAGAGCTTTTGCCTCGTCCAGAGATGCTGCCGGAGCGACATAGACGGAGGAGCCGGCTACGTAGGTTGACGTTCCGTCGTCCTCGCCGGGGACCCGCTCAAAGGGGAACAGGAAGAACTGCGTATATTCCCGGTCTGTGTACAGTTCCCCGAAAAACGTGTGGGCGGGGAACTTTCCGTATTCGAGCAGGCCCCGGTTGAGGCCGCCGCCCTCATGGGCCATGGTCAGCCAGACCTTGCTGGCTTCCTCAGAGGTGAAGGGCTGTTCCTCCAGTTCCAGATAGCCGCTGAAGCTGTCATCCTGCCCCCACTGCTTCACCATCTCCCCGTGGAAATGCAGAGTGGTGTTCACGGCCGTGGCCTCGCCATCCTCCCACAGGACCGCCGGGAGTGTCACGTCCACCTGTGACCGGAATTTCACCATGCGGGCAATGACCAGTGCGGCAGCGAGAATCAGTACCAGACAGATCACCGTCGTGGCCCGGTTGGGGCCGTGCCGTTTGGCGTTCGTCTGCTCTGGGGCCATGGTATGCTCCTTTCCGCCGGACGGGACCGGCCTGCCGTGCATCACACACGTAAAGGGAGAGCGCCTTATTTTGTCCCGAAGATCCGGTCACCGGCATCGCCCAGACCGGGGACAATATAGCCGTGCTCGTTCAGATGGTCATCCACGGCGCCGCAGTAGATGTCCACGTCCGGGTGGGCCTTCTGGATGCGCTCCACACCCTCCGGCGCGGCCAGCAGAACCATCAGCTTGATGTTTTTGCAGCCCCGCTTCTTCATCTCGGTGATGGCGGCCTCGGCGCTGCCGCCGGTGGCCAGCATGGGATCCACGATCATGATGTCCCGCTCCGCAATGTCCTTGGGCATCTTGCAGAAGTAGACATGGGGCTCCAGCGTCTCCTCATCCCGGAACATGCCGATGTGGCCCACACGGGCGGAGGGCACCATCCGCAGCACACCGTCCACCAGCCCCAGGCCCGCCCGGAGGATGGGCACCACAGCGAACTTCTTGCCTTTCAGGGTGGGGGCGATGGTCCTGCAGATGGGGGTCTCCACCTCCTTGGTGGTCAGGGGCAGATCCCGGGTGGCCTCATAGGTGATCAGCATCCCGATCTCGGAGACGATCTCCCGGAAATCCTTGACGCTGGTGTCCTTGTCCCGTAGGATGGTCAGCTTGTGGGCCACCAGGGGGTGGTCCATCACATGCACTTTGCCGCTCATACTTATAAACTCCTTTTCTCTGATATCCTTGATGTAAACCGTTCCCTACGATCTAAACCGTTCCCTCAGATCTGGGGCGGCTGCCGCAGACGCTGGGCCTGGGGAGGGCGGAGATAGACCGGAAGCAATTCCTGGGCGGAGACCAGCTTTCCCGCCCGGGCCAGGTCCTCGGCGCACAGGGCCACGGACATGGCGTTCTGCATCACCAGTTGGGGCGGTGCCAGGCGGCAGGGCAGTCCCGACTCTGTCAGCGCCTTCTCACAGAGGACGGCGCCGTCCCCCACGATCAC
>ERZ791934.2259-NODE-2259-length-13104-cov-11.857844_pt1 | contig 13104 bp, 4 predicted proteins | sample MGYA00510125_ERZ791934 | MGnify/ENA primary metagenome ERZ791934 (study PRJEB30046, sample SAMN00993240) | human gut metagenome | study: EMG produced TPA metagenomics assembly of the A metagenome-wide association study of gut microbiota in type 2...
CATATTCAGACGTCCGGCATGGGCGATTCCCTTACATACAAGGTGTATTCACCGGTGAGGGTGTACCGGGACGGAAAACCGGAGGACTATGTGTGCTGCTCCTGCGAATTCGAAACGAGCCGGGCAAACCGTGTATTTCATTTTTACAGATTCAATGAAAGCGGGAGCGCCACGCATGTATCCTCCCTGACGTTTCTCGATTATGAAGACGGAGACCCGTATGCCACCGGCATGTTTATGTTTGCCGCAAACCCCACGGCGGACGGTATCGGTCTTTACGCAGTCTTCAACAGCGGCGACATATACAGCATGAATAAGAATTTTGAGCTTCAAAAAATCGAAAAGTCCGCATTCTATGCCCCGCTAGTGGTGGTAAATGCAAAAGGATATGACCTATCTTTTGTTGGGACGCTGACCTGCGGAGGAACCTTTTTTGAGGGGTATAACCTGTTAACTGGTGCGTTTCGTACGGCATTTACGACAGACGGGGGTGCTGTACGTTTCAAGCTTCCAACAGAAGACCTGACGCAGAACAGTCAGGAGCCTGAACGAATCGAATATACGGATTCTGGTGGCAACGTTGTTGTATGGAGCGGATTCAGCGGAAGCACGATATATAGAGAGGCCACTGCAACGGTGGAAGGGGAACAAGTGACTGCCCGGATATATTACGGGTCCGGGTTGGTTGATTTTTATAAATCGGATGGTGGGGCGGCTTATGCCCTTCCGGCCACAAGTGTAAATAACCTTATCGTCACGGCCTGGAAAACGGATCCGGAGGCCACAAAAAAGATATCGAATATGCAGTTTGCCACTTGGTTCGGCGGGGACCGGTCCGGCATAAACGGGGGGACCCGCTTGTTTGCGTCCGGGAACCCGGATCATCCGAACCTGGTGCATTGGAGCGATATCAACAACCCCTTGTATTTCCCAGAAAACAACTACGCCTATATTGGGGAATCCTCCCAAAAGGTGACGGGGTTCGGGAAGCAGACGGACATCCTGGTGATTTTCAAGGAACACGAGATTTACAGCGCGGAGTATGTATCCGGAAACACCTACACGGCGCAGGATGTGATCGACGGCAAGGTGGTGGACGTGACCGCCAACGCCGCCGTTTTTCCCATTACCCCCATCAATTCCGGGATTGGCTGCGACTGCCCAAACACGATTCAGCTTTGCAACAACCGTCTAATCTGGGCGACCTCCGACGGGGCAGTATACGGCCTGATGGCGGCAAACCAGGCGAGCGAGCGGAATGTGCGCAAGCTGTCTGCTATGATTGAAAGCCGTCTGAAGGCGGAAGACCGGTATTTGTTGAAAAGCGCCCTCTCCTGTGATGTAGACGGGCATTACATGCTGCTTGTCCGGAACCGGGTCTATCTGCTGGATTATATGGACGGTGTGTTTCAGTATTACGCAACCTACTCCGACGAACGGAAGGCGCAGCGGAACATGTCTTGGTACTGCTGGGAATTCCCAAAGGAGTGCACGCCCGCGGCCGTTATGCCGAAGGGAGACCGACTGTCCGCTTTCTGTATCCGGAATTATCCGTATACAGATAGTTCCGGAATGCCGAAAAAGGCTTTGTTTGGCGCCGCCTATCTTCTGGACGGGGAGAGGGATTGTGTCTTTCACCCGAGCGGACCGGCGTTTGAAACGGGAGAGTTTGATATATCAGTGGAAGAACGGGAAATCCAATCGTGTTTTCAGACAAAGGTGTTTGATTTCGGGTCTCAGGAACGGAAAAAGAAGATTCACCGGCTTCACATGAACATGGCCGACACGTCTAACGCCCGTATCACGGTATCCTACGTCACCGAAAAAGGGACGATGGATGATGTGTATGAACTGTCCATGTCCGGCACTGGGGCAATGGTGGGGCGTATGCTCACACCCGGCGTGTCCAGGGTATGCCGGTTCGGCGTCCTGGTGAGCAGCGCCGGGGCGATCGGCGTGGACGGCCTGGTCATCCGGTATGAGATCGGCGGGGAGGCAATCTAAATGGCTAATTCGGCGCAGGAGTATATTGATAAACTGTACAACCAATCCCGGGGTATGGCCGGACAGCTTCACGAGCAGCGCAAGCAATCGGACGACGAGGTCATCCAGCAGATAAACGCCGCCATTGATCGCGCTACCGCGTCTTCCACAAACCCATACAAAACCCAGATGGAGCAGCTTCCGTCTCAGTATCAATCGCTGTTTGACGCAAACGCCGTGCAGGAGCTGGTGGGGCGGCGGCAGGTGCAGGAGGCGATGGCCAACATGGGGTTGACGGATTCCGGGCTCAACCGGACGCAGCAAACCGCTCTTTCGGTGCAGCGCGGGAACGCGGACGCCAGCGTCCGGCTGGCACAGCAGCAAAAGACCCAGGAGCTCCAGGACAAGATATCCCAGCTCGTGGAGAACGCGGCGGCACAAAAACAGCAGCAGGAGGCGTCTATCCGCGCGAATACATCCGACTGGTACAATACCCTGCTGTCGAATTTCTACAGCACGGCCCAGCAGCAGGGAACCAGCTTGTACAACGCGGAGCAGGAACGGGCGGCCGCCGCGGCCGAGGCGGAAAGACAAAGGCAAGCGGAGGCTGAGGCGTCGAAAGAAGCTCTTAGAAAAGAAATGCTATCGATCGTGCAGAAAAAGGCATCCGACTATCCAACTCCCGAAGAAGCCAAAAGCTACCTAGAAAATATGGTCAATAACGGGTATATATCGCCTGACGATGCGGTCTATATCTATCAAGTACAGGTTGGCGGGGATTTGGCCGGTTCATCTCAAAACGGATATGTGCCCGTTACCCGGGATGAGCTTCTTGAAAAGATCGGGAGAGACAAATCCGTCCTCACTGAAGCACAGTTCAACCAGGAAAAGGCCTTTGGGAAAGGCGGAAAGTACAGTTTGACGCTCGGCAGCAAGAATTATTATGAGTATTTAGCCAAGGTGTACGACATGTATATGGGTTAGGAGCGGGGAATATGGGATTTTCTCTTGACGATTACATCCGCGAGAAATCCGGCGGAAGCGTCCGGCAGGCCAACAGCATCGGAGCCACAGGCAAAGGCGGGTTTTCCCTGGACCGGTATATAGAAGGGATGCGGAGCCCGGCGCCTGATCTCAATACCTGGTTTCAGGATTCCTCTTCCACATTGGATTCCATTGCGAAGCAGGCGGAAGGCTGGAAAAACACCTACATAACCCCATCGGAAATCGATACGAGCGTCAACCAGTCCACCAAGAGCATCAACGACATCATACGCACGGGGCTCGGCCTGCACAAGCGGTTTTCCGAGAACAAGAGCGTTTATGACGCCATTTACGGAGAGGGTTCGTCGGACGACACAATTGAAAATATCAACGGGGTTATACAGCAGCTTGAAAAAATGAGGCTTGGGTTATCCCAGGAAAGGGATTTCAGGAATAGCCTGGAGGGCGAAAAGGCGTTTCAGGATTATCTGATTGCCAGTGGGGACGAGGCGGCGGCGAAATCCGTCATGTCCGGGCTGGAAAAGTCCAAGGCTGAAAACGAGAAAAAGCTGGCGGAGCTCCGGGCACAGTTGGAAAAGACCGGAGATAAGTGGTACACGAAAACTCTTAGTTCCCTGTTGTCCGACAGAAAACCGATACAAGATCAGATCAAGGAGTTGGAGGCGCGGCAAAAAGAGCTTCAAGACCAGTACATCCGGTACTATTATACAACGGAAAACCGAGATAAGCTGAAAACCATAAAAAGCGATCCGGAATCCGGCGCGTTGTATGATGCGGCCAATGTGCTGCGTTCCGACATGGAAAAGGTTTCCGCCGTTGAAAGCGAAGTCCTTTATCATAAGGGCGACAAGGAAGTCCCAGGTTATAAAGCGTATCTGAAAGATAAATACGGCCTGACGGAAGACGCGATTAAGAATTTTGTTATTGGAGGGGGTGGGTTCAAGTACTCGGAAAACGGGTATGGGAACCTCCACCAGCTTTATGAAGAACTGGAAAAACAGTTGACGGATACCAAGGGGCGCCTTGCCGAAAACGGATATGATTATGACCGGATGACCGGATATGAACAGAGCCTGGTGGATGCGGAAGAGTACCGGAAAAAGCAGAAAGAGTGGGAGCAGTACGCCACCAAGCACCCGATTGCGTCGTCTATTTCATCGGTTATTATGTCTCCTTTTCAAGGGTTGGACTATCTGCGCCTTGGAATTGAGAATGTTGGCCATAACAACGTGAACGATCCTGAGAATTATGTGCCTTTGAACGTCTACGACATGGACGCCACAAATTACGTGAGCGCGATCCGCGGCACGGTATCCAAAAACATCGAGAAAAGCACGGATTGGAACCTGTTTGGTCAAAACGTGGCGTCTTTCCTGTATCAGACCGGAATGAGCGTAGCGGACAGCGCGGCCCAAATAGCGGCTTTCGGAAATGGCGCGGTATTCCTCATGGGGGCATCCGCTGCGTCAAATCAGGCAAAAAACGTCATTGAACGCGGCGGCAGCAACAGCCAGGCGTTTTGGGGAGGGTTGGCGGCCGGCGCGGCGGAAGCCTTGTTTGAAAAAATCAGTGTTGACAGATTGCTCAAGCCTAAATCCATCACAGGCTGGAAATCGCTGCTGAAGGAAACGGTCAAACAGGCGGGCGTGGAAGCATCGGAAGAGATGCTCACCGAAATTGCCAACATCCTATCCGATTCAGCCATTATGGGAGAAAGTTCGGACTTTTCCGTTTCTGTCAAGGCGTATCAAGAACAAGGCTTGAGTGAATCGGAGGCGAAGAAGAAAGCGTTTCTCGAATGTATCGGCCAAGTGGCGTGGGCAGGTGCCGGAGGCGCTTTGTCCGGCGGAATTATGGGCGGGGCTGCGGGTTCGCTCAACATAGCCAATCAGGGCGTCAATAACCGAAACGTCGGAAACCAACTCATGCGATCCGGGCTGACCGACGAAACCATTGACGACGGTCTGAGACTGGATACGGATGATCCGCTGTACAAGCTGGCGGAAAAATTGGCTGAAAGGCAGAACCAGGGCAAGCCGCTCTCCCCAAAAAAGGTCGGGCAACTGGAAACCGGACTGGAAGCCAAAACCCTCGACAGGCTTGAATCCCTGCGCGGCCAGATGGCCCGCACATTGAGCGGGGACACGCAAAACGGCGACGAATCGGCGCTGCTCGGCACGGTGTATACCAAATCCAAAACCGCCCAAAATGGGCCTTCAAACGCCCAAGACGGCCATTCGGCAAACGCGGATGTTCAAACTAACGTTCCATACACAGTCAATGTGGAGGCGGCAAAGCCCCTGGACGCGCAAGCAAGGATGGGCAACTCAGCCGTTACGGTGCAAGGGGTTGAATCCGTCCAGGACGGGGACGTGACCGTCACCCTGTCGGATGGAACTAAAGTTCCTCTTTACGACGTGGAAATCGCCGACCCGCAGATTCGGCAGTTATACGACACGGCGGCGAAGTATGACACGAACACGGCCAAAGCGTTTGTTTCCGGGTTCGACGGGTCGCTGCCGATCTCGACCTATCAATCGGCGTTCGACTACTTCATGACGCAGGCGAAACACGGGGTTTCAATGGACGAGGCCATGCAACACGCGGGGCTGGCGGGACAGATGATGTCCCCCGTATCCAGGCAGACCGCCTATTTCGCAGGGGAAAACTTGCAATCCTCCGGAACCCGTGGTAACATGGGGGCGGAGAATGTAGCTACGGGAGGTGCGGATAATGGAGAAAAGAACCTATTTGGAAGACATCCCGGAAGAAAGGATGCGGGAGATTCTAAACGACCCGGAGAGAAAAAGGCAGCGCGAGGAGGACACCAAAAAAGCCATCGAACGTCAATTGAAACTGAGGCAGGCCGAGCAGAATTCGAGTCCGTCAGAAAAGAAAGCCTGAACGAAAAGCAGAAGCGCAATGCCGCCATCGCGAAGGAATATGGGTACGACCTGTACCATGTCCCCAGTGGATCGGAGATTCTTTTTGACGGGAAGCCCCGTGTCATGGACGGGACGGCTTTTATCCGGAGCGGGTTTGACGCGATTTTTGCCGAAGCCGACACGGATGCGGATTATGTCTTTCACGAGCTGTTTCACCAGTTCATGCGGCAGAACAAGCATGGCGAAGGGCGCTTTTTGGAGGCTGCTCAACGAAGGATCGACTACAATAGTGAGGAGTTCAGTTTTTATAACATCGGGTGCTTGGAAACATACAAGGACCGGTATTCAACCGATATCGTACTCGAAGAAATCACGTGCGACCTCTGTGAATACGCGATGTCCGGCTCGGAGAAGATGTACAACCGCCTGAACGGCCTGTTTGAAGGGGATACCCTGGAAACACTGGCGGAGCAGGCAAGGGAGGTATTCGAAGCCAACCGGGAGGCGGCGCAAAAAAACACCGCCGTGGAAACTGACGGCGGGACACGATATTATCTGGAAGAGTACACGGATCATCAGAAAGAGAATTGGGCTGGAAGCAAGAGCATTGTAGTGTATGAGAGCGACGCACAGCTAGAACAGTTCATTGACGATGCGCTGAATAAGAGGAACCTGGACAAAAAGATGTATTTCGGCCGGGTTCCTTTTGACTTGGCACAGCGGGTCATGGATGAAACCGGTATGGATATTGACGGATACAACTGCACGATCCAGGCGCAGGAAATCCGGAAAATCCTGGTCCATTCGCACGGGAATGAGGCATTTGAACGTGCGCGTGGTCAACGTGCCATCACGAAGGAAGATATCATAAATATCCCAGAGGTGATTTCGTCTCCGGACAGCATATCCTTGTCCCCGAAGCTGTACGAAGGGAAACCAGTAATCCGGTTTTCCAAAACGATCAATGGGCGCACAACGGTTGTGTCGTATGTATCAAAAAAGCACCGCGACTTAGCGGTGCAGACGATGTATGCGAGCGCAAAAAAAGGAAGCCTTGCCACCGCGACAGATGCTCCGATGAGCGGCCCCCTGTCTTTAACGCCCGAAACGACCGGCGGTACAGCTTCCAATAACAGTATAGGGGAAAACCCTGATACTGTCAATACCAGTATACCCAAAAGCCCGGAAAAGGATACCGGGACCCGGTTCTATATGGACGACGTGGTGGAAGAGGTACGAGGCGTCAGGGCATACCACGGGATGACGACAGAGGATTTGGATAGTGCTGTGCAATCCGGCCTCCCTCCGCTCCATACGGACGGAGCCGGGGACATCAGCCTCCTTTTCCGCCCGGAAGCGTCCCTTTCGTATGATACGGAAACGCCTGTTCAAGACACAGGGTTTGGTGCCCGCCTTTCCTCCATTGCCGGGCGTATGGCGGGCGGCCGGACGGCGGACGCGATGGAATCCAGCCGAGCACTTCTGGATGTGCTGTCCAGAAGCCACACAAAAGAGGATATCCGGAAGTCCCTGGAATCGCTGGGGAAATTCTCCGTCACGGACGAAATCGTGGCGGATATTTTTTCGCTTTCCAACGATATGGCGGAATCCCCCGGCATGGTATACCGGGATGCGGCGGGATTGGAGGACGTGGCGGCCGCCGTGGTGCCGGACACGCTGAACGAGGATCTGAAAACCCAGCTTGAAGCGGCGGGGATCAAGACGGTGGAGTACAAGGCCGGGGACGATGCCGACCGGGTGCGGGCACTGAACGAGGCGCCGGAGTTGCGGTTTTACCTAGAGGACATATCCCCCGTGGATGTAGACCTCCTGACGGAAGAAAACCAGGCGCTCCGGGAACAGGTGGAGACCCTGCGCGGGGAGTTCCAACTGACAAAGGGGCACAAGGTAAAACCCGCCAGCATCGGGAAACTGGCCGATACCATCCTGAAGGAAACCAGCAGTTCCTACGACAAGGGAACCCTGGTGAAAAACCTGGACGCCCTGTTTTCGTATATCGCCAACGATCCGGACGCCAATTTCGACGAGGCCATGGACGTATCGGTGGAAATTGCGAATAGCGTCCTGCGGGAATCCTCCGCCCTGGATTCTACGTTGTACGAGAAGTACCGGGACATGCGGGAATGTTTCCGCAAGACGGCCATATCCCTGGACGAGGATATCCGGGCGGGGATGGATTACGAGCGGTTCCGGAAGGAGCATTTCGGCGGGTTCCGTCTGACGAACGACGGCGCGAGCCTCGATAGCCTGTGGCCGGAGATCAGCGGGCGTTGGCCGGAGTTCTTTTCCCCCGACACCCCCATCCAGGACCAGCCCCAGGTGGTGGCGGATGCGCTGCGGACGGTAAGGCCGTCGTATGTCAACCCCTATGGGATGGACGCGACGGAGGCCGCCTATGACCTGGCCATGCGGGTGTATGAGGAATACTTCAACCTTCCGGAAATCCACACCTTCGCGGACAAGAAAAAGGCTGAACTCACCCAGCTCCGGGCCAAGTACGAAAACCGCATCCAGGCGATCCGGAAAGGGTACAAGGCCAAGGAACAGGCACTTGTCCAGGAGCAGCGCCAAAAACGGAAGGATTTGAAGGATGAGAACCGTCTGCGCCTGGCGGCACAGATGGAAAAGGTGCGTGAGCAGCGGAAGGCAGCCGCCGATAAGAGGTGGGAAAGCGCCCTGGTGCGCCGGTATAAGCCCCGGATCATCCGTGACACGATGGAGCTTGGGAGATGGCTGACCCATCCCACCGACAAGAAGCATGTGCCGGAGCCGTTCCGGAAAGCTGTGGCGGAGTTCGTAAGCACCATCGATTTTAGTTCCGACCGGCTGAACAGCAAAGGCAAGCCCACCATGCGGACCATGGCGATGCAAAAGCTGTTTAATCAGATGAATACCATCCTGAAAAGCGAAAGCGGGACCTTTGAAGAGGCGCAGGCGATATTTGACGGCGCTGACCCCGACCTGATCCCGAACATGGCTGACCTCATCCAAAACGCCGAACAGGTGCGGATTGAGGACATGACCGGGACGCAGCTCGGGGAGCTGGCTCATGTGGTGGCGGCGCTGAAAAGTATGCTGACGAACGCGAACACCCTGATCTCCGGGGAACGGACACGCGCGGCGGAACAGGTGGCTAAGGGCATCCACATGGACCTGATGGGGCAAGAAGCCAAGGAGTATACCGGCCTGCTCGGCCTCGGGAAACGGCTGGTAAACTACGATATGATGGACGCGCCGAGCTACTTCGAGGAGCTGGGCGAGACGGCATACCGGGAGATATACAAGCCTCTGCGCAGGGGATTCGACCGGAAAATCCAGAACACGACGGAGGCTGTCGCGTACATGCAGCGGCTGCTGAAGGGGATTGATACCGATACCTGGAGCGGCACGAAGGCGGAAAAGCATACCTTCAAGGTTAGGGGCGGGACCGTATCCCTGACCACGGCGCAGATCATGAGCCTGTATGAGCTGTCGAAGCGTGACCAGGCGCGAGGGCATATCCTGGGCGGCGGTATCCGCCCATCGGATACCGTGAAGAAGATGCGGATCGACAAAACGTTCCGGCCGGTGACATTGACGGCGCAGGACCTTAAGGAAATCGTCGGGACGCTGACGCCGGAACAGCGGGCGGTGGCGGACGGGATCGCAGATTTCTTCAAGGTCACAGCGGAGTGGGGCAACGAAGTCTCCATGAAGCTGTATGGATACCGGAAATTCACCGAGCAAAACTATTTCCCCATTGTGTCCGACAAGAACTACCTCACCACCATGCAGGGGGACCTCAAACGGCCTGATGCCGTGCTCAAAAATCTGGGTATGACCAAATCCACCGTGGCCGGTGCCAACAACCCAATCATGGTGGAGGATATCTTCGACGTGTTCACCCGTCAGGCGGATCAGATGGGGAGCTACAACGCTTTTGTGGTGCCGTTGTCGGATTTGAGCAAGGTGTTCAACTTTAAGGCGTCGGAACCAGGAGGCGAGGTACAAGGGAGCATCAAGGAAAGCCTGGAACGGGCGCTGGGGCATGACGCGGTGGCCTACTGGAACAAGCTAGTGGAGGATATCAACGGCGTATCGAAGCAAACCCCTCCCACTATCGGCGATAAGCTGCTGTCAAACATGAAGGCGGCCGCAGTCGGGGCAAACCTCCGGGTCATCATTCAGCAACCTACGGCATATCTGCGGGCGGCAGCGCTGATAGACCCGAAGTATCTGGCGAAGGGGCTGGCTACGAAGTCGGATATCGACGAGATGAACGAGTATGCCCCCATTGCCTACTGGAAGGACCTCGGGTTTTTCGAGATGGACACGGCCCGTGGGATGAAGGATATCCTGATGGGTAAGAAAGGGCTGCGGGATATCGCCATGAAGCCCGCCGGATGGGCGGACACCAAGACCTGGGGAAAGCTCTGGAACGCGGTGAAAGCGGAAATCCGGGATACAACCGATTTTAAGCCCGGGACGGTGGAGTTCCTGGAAGCGGCCGGGGAGCGGTTTTCGGAGATCATCGACCGGACACAGGTGGTGGATTCGGTTCTGCACCGGTCCCAAATGATGCGGAGCAAAAACTTCATCAACAAGACGGTCACATCGTTCATGAGCGAACCGACCAAGGCTTACAACATGCTGCGGTCGGCAGTGCGGGACGTGCAGAAAAACGGATGGAAGAAAGGCCGGGGGCGGCTGGTTCGGGTGGCCGTGACCCATGCAGCCACGAACATTGCCACGGCAATGGCGGCCGCCTTGATCGACGCCATGCGGGATGACGATGAAGAAAAAAAGTGGGCGGAAAAGTACTGGTCTGCGGTAGGTGAAAACACCCTAGACAACTTGAGCCCCCTGAACATGCTCCCATATCTCAAAGATGTGGCGTCCCTCCTGTCCGGGTATAACCTGACACGGCAGGAAATGGCGGGCCTAACGGATGTCGTGAACGCGGGGCGGGCCTGGATGTCCTATTTCCAAGGGGATTCGAAGTATTCGGTCGCGTGGCTGATAAAAAACAGCGCGGCGAGCATCAGCAAACTCACGGGGATCCCGGTGGCGGCGGCTACACGGGACCTGGAAGCACTGGTTCGAAGCGGCATCCGGGCGTTGGGCGGCGCCGGGGTCCCGACGGCACGGCTCGAATATATCCTCGACACCTTCTATTATCCCGTGAATTCTAAGAACGCCTCCCGATATGCGGGACGTGCCTATGACGCATACCGGGAAAACAACCCGAAGCTGGCGAAGGATATCCTAGAGGCGATGGAAAAAGGCGGAATCAGCGAGGAAAAGATCGTCTACTACATGCGCAAGAACCTCCGGGAACGGGACGACCGGATTGCCGAGGCCGGGCGGGCCAAGCTTGACGGGAACATGTCGGCGTATGCCCGGATCGTCGGGGAAATCCGGAACGATGGGTTTGACCGGGAGTGGGTGGTCGGTGCTGTGGATGGATGGGTTTCCAATCTCGAAAGCGCGGCAAAAGAGAAGGCGGACGGGAAAACCAAGGAGCTTAAAGAAAGCCTGGAGGAAATCACGGACAGCGGGGCGGATCAGGAATGGGCCGAAGATGCCGTGAACAGGTTGGCCGACAGTCAAAAGAAGAGACCGGCCAATGATGCAGACGATGAAGAAGAGTACGAGGGCCTGTTCGAGGGTTCGGATGTGGTGATGGCGCTCGAGGCCGGAAACACGAAAGAAGCCAAGGCCGTCATACAAGAGATGACGGACAACGGGAAAGAGGAATCCAGTATCCGGTCCTCCGTGACCCGGTATTACAAGCCGGTATATCAAGAGATGTACAGGGAAAAGGATGAGGCTGGAATGAGAAAGCTCCGGGAAACGCTGGTTGGCTTGGGGATTGGCTACAAATCCGGGGACTTCACACGATGGATTCAAGACATGGAGAAATAAAGGACGGCGGGGTGTAACAGCCCCGCCGTTTCCAATGAGGTGATGAAGATGAGCACACCCATCAGGACTGTAACCTTTTCGGCAACCCCGTCTGGGGTAACGCCGGACCAGCCGCAATTTGCGGGGGTACAGGGGGACCACAACGCCACGTCCGTTGTGTTTGCGCTGGATGAGGCGTTGGTGAACGCGGCGTATCAATACCGGTTCGAGTTTGTGGACGGCGCGGGCGGGTACGATACCACGGACTTTGTGGCCCTGGAAAACAGCCAGGCATCGTGTTTGCTGCCGGGGAACTGGACAGGCGCCGGATCGACCGGAACCATCCGGCTTTGTGCGGTAATCCTTGGCGCGGACAACACGGAGGAACAGGTGGCGTACACCCTGTCCGGACGCCTCAAATTTGCGTCCCGGGATACGGGTACGCCGATGGAGACGGAGTATGAAAAGGGGCTGTCGGGGCTGATCGCGGACACGAAGGACGCGACGGATGCGGCCAATCAAGCGGCGGCAGATGCGGAGACAGCGGCGGATGCGGCGCAGGCGGTGGCCGATACGGTACGGCAAAAGCTTGATAACGGGGAATTTATCGGCCAACCTGGCGATAAAGGCGAAAAGGGAGACAAGGGAGATAAAGGGGACCCAGGAAAGGATGGGGTAGCCGTTATCACTAAACTAAGCCCCGGCATGTTTGCCTTTAGCGTCAATGCGGAGGGGCATTTGATCCTGACGCACAATGATAATGAGCCCGCCCCGCCCTTTTCGATACAGGACGGGAAACTTATCTATACAATATCTTGAGGAGGAAGGACGAAGAATGGCACAGGTATTAGATTTGGGAAGCGTTATGGGCCCGCAAGGACCGAAAGGGGATCAGGGAGATACCGGCCCGCAGGGGATTCAAGGTGAGCAAGGACCGAAAGGGGATACCGGGGCAACCGGCCCGAAAGGAGACACAGGCGCGACGGGACCGAAAGGGGATCAGGGAGACCCTGGCCCGGTGCCAACTTTCCACATAGATGAACAAGGTCATTTGATCGCAACATACGAGTGAGGTGTATGGCATGTCAGTTACCACAGTAAATTTGGGCAGCGTTATAGGCCCGGTGGGCCCGGCGGGCCCGCAGGGCGAAACGGGAGCGGACGGAGCGCCCGGCCCGAACGAGGTGAGCACCAACACGGAGACGAACATTACTGGCCTACTCAAAGGCAACGGGGCCAATGTATCGGCGGCGGAGGCCGGAACAGACTTTGCCGCTGCAGGAATCGCGGATTCGGGGGGATCGGCGTCTACCGGGTATTGGGTTAA
>ERZ791934.2263-NODE-2263-length-13099-cov-4.134775_pt1 | contig 13099 bp, 13 predicted proteins | sample MGYA00510125_ERZ791934 | MGnify/ENA primary metagenome ERZ791934 (study PRJEB30046, sample SAMN00993240) | human gut metagenome | study: EMG produced TPA metagenomics assembly of the A metagenome-wide association study of gut microbiota in type 2...
GGATGACCTTGAGCACCTCGCCGGTCAGCTCCGGGTCAAGCGCAGAGGTGGGTTCGTCGAAACACATGATATCCGGTTTCATGGCCAGCGCTCGGGCAATGGCCACCCGCTGCTGCTGTCCGCCGGAAAGCTGATGGGGATAGTGGTCCGCACGCTCTGCAAGGCCCATCTGTTTCAGCAGTTCCCGGGCCTGGGCTTCGATTTCCGCGGTGATTTCCTTTTTCCGGGTTTTGTATTCCGGGCTGTTTTTGGCCAGCAGCTCCCGGGCCAGCATGACGTTTTTCAGCGCCGTGTACTGGGGGAAGAGGTTGAAGGACTGGAACACCATGCCGAAGTGGAGCCGCTTTTTCCGGACCTCGGCTTCTTTTTGGGTGGCCGGGTCCTCTGCATCAAAGAGGGTTTCCCCGTGAACGGAGATTTTTCCCCCGTCCGGTGTTTCCAGAAAGTTCAGACAGCGGAGCAGCGTGGTTTTTCCGCTGCCGGAAGACCCGATAATGGCCAGCGTCTGTCCTTCTTCCAGATCAAAACTGATATCCTGTAAAACCTGTACTTTGCCAAAGTGCTTTTCGATATTCTGTACCTGTAAAACTGCCATGACGGCCCCTCCTTATCGGAAATAGCTGAGTTTGCGCTCCACATAGCCGAAGAGCAGCGTCAGGATGCCCACAAAAATCAAGTAGTATACGCCTGTATAGAACAGGGGCCAGATGAGTCCGTCGCTCTTCATGAAGCTTTCGCCCACTTTAATCAGCTCACTGACGGCAATGATGCGGGCCAGAGAGGTGTCCTTGACCAGAGTGATGATTTCATTGGACATGGGGGGCACAATGCGTTTAATCATTTGCAGCAGGGTGATTTTGAAGAAAATCTGGGTTTTGGTCATGCCCAGCACCTGACCGGCTTCCCGCTGTCCCACTGGAACGCCTTCGATGCCGCCCCGGTAAATGACGGAAAAGTAGCAGGAATAGTTGAGGACGAAGGCCGCCACCGTGGCGATAAATCGTCCGCTGTTTCCGGAACCCCAGATGTTGTTGTCCAGAATCAGGCCGGGGCCGAAGTAAATAATCATCAGCTGGAGCATGAGGGGCGTTCCCCGGATGACCCATACCACCAGATCTACAATCAGCTTGATGGGACGCACACCGGCCAGCCCTTTCAGACGGCGGGGAACCCACGAAACCTGTGACAAAAAGCGCAGCGGCGCCCATTTGCTCATGGAGCCGAAAGCCACCAGCAATCCCAGCGGCAGAGAAAACAGCAATGTCAGGGCAAACAGCTCCACAGTGGTGGCCATGCCCTCCAGCATTGCACTTGTAACGTTCCAGAACATGAAATCTCTCTCCATCCCTTATTTAGTGGCTATCTGAAAAGTCGAAATCATAGACTTTTCCGACAATCAACGCCAGCTACTGCGTTAAAAATACTCGGAATCCGGAAAGGATTCCTGCGTTTTTTGCCTTGTATCTGTCTGTTGCTTGTGGAAAATTCGTCGATTTCTTGGTTTTCAGAAACGCCCCAGACTAAAAGCAGAGAGCAGATGTTTCTGCTCTCTGCCTGTTTTTAATTAATACGACAGCGCCTTTTACTTCTGTTCCACAATGTTGTCCTTGATGTCGTACTTTTCCGCCAGCTCCATCATGGTGCCGTCATCATACAGAGCCTTGAACTGCTCGTTGATGAACTCCGTCAGGTCGGAACCCTTGCGGCAGCCCACGCCGTAATCCTCGGTGGTCAGTTCCACGGTGGTGACCAGATCGGGATAACTGGTGCCCTCGCCGATCATAGCGCCTGCCATCAGCAGGTCAATGACACAGGCATCGGAGGTGCCGGAATCCACTTCCATCAGAGCAGTGGCCTGATCCATCACATCGTTGGTGTCCAGTCCTTCCGCCTGTGCGGCTTCCTGTCCGGCAGAACCGTCTTCCACTGCTACCAGCAATCCTTCCAGACTTTCCGCAGTGGTGTACTGGTCGGCCACATCCTTCTTTACCACAACGACCTGTGCGTTTTTGGCATAGGGGTTGGTGGCGGAAGCGCCTTCGGTGATTTCATCTGTAATGGTCATGCCGTTCCAGGCGCAGTCAATGCTCTTGTTTTCCAGTTCCAGCAGCTTGTTGCCCCATTCAATGACGGTGAACTGTACCTCTACGCCCAGTGCATCGGCGATTTCCCGGGCCATATCCGCGTCAAAGCCGATCCATTCGCCGTTTTCATCCTTATAATCCATGGGAGCGAATTCGGTGATGCCTACTACCAGAGTGCCTTTATCTTTGATGTATTCCACGTCGCTGGCGGTTTCTTCGGTGCCGGAAGAAGTACCGGAGTCCGCAGTGCTGCCGGAAGAAGTGTTGTCCGCAGAAGTACAGGCGGCCATGGACAGGCACATGCCGGCGGCCAGCAACAGGGAAAGCAGTTTTTTCATCATGTCGGGTTCCTCCTCAAATTCCACCGGAAAAATCCGGGATTGTTGTCGCTTTTGTATTTTATCATACTAACGTGATAATGTAAAGAGGGAACAACAGATTTTCTTTTGATACCAAAAGGGTCAGCCCACAAACCAGACGGTAAAATCTTCGCATTTCCGCCAAAAATCAGGTTGAATCATGTCGGATTTTGCACAGATGCTGAAAAAAGCACTGGACGAAAGCAACAAATTCTATTATGATAATAGGTAGCAATCCACTATTTTATTTTTATCAGAAAGAGGTGCAGACAATGCAACAAATGGATGGAGCAACCATGGCCGCCATGCTGAAAAGTAGATTCGGAGATTCCGTCAAAGTCTCTCCCGATACGGAACAGGTAGAACTGACGGAAGAACAACTGGCGGAAATTAACAGTAATGCAGCAGCAGACGAACAGGAAGGATGGTGGAAAAACAGTACATATGACATTGTTTCCCGGGCCGGTTATTTGTTGGGCGTGCCGCTGCGGATTTTTGAAAATGAATTCTCTCCCATGATGATGGAAATTTATGAGGAGCTGCAAAAAAACCGGGAGGCCCGGATTATCCGGAATCTGTGTATTCTGCGGACGGCGATCCTGCAAAAATTCAAGAAAATCAATCACGCCATTTATTATGATCTGAAAAATCTCTATTCGCTGCCGGAATACATTCCTCAGGATGCATTAAAAGAGCTTTCCGAGTTGGGAATCAATATTATCAAAGCCAACTATCAGCTGCAAAACTATCTCATTGATCTCAATAATCATATTAAAAATCACATCGGCAACACCCGCACTGTGTTTCCCACCTGGATTGATTTCAACTATATCCGGGATTTGTTCATCATGCACCGGGGAACCACCGCAGATGGCTGTAAAGCGGCCACCGCCGAATACTACAATTATTTCAACTGCTATCCCTATCATGTCTATATGAACTGGGGCCCCAAGGATTTGGGCAACCTGCTGCTCAACGATGAGAAATTCGTCAAGTGGCTCTATGAGGAGAATCAGGACTTGTTCACGGACTTGAGCAAGGTCACGGACATTTCCGACAATACCCGCAGCGCCATCCACGACTTTATCATGAACAGTGATTCGGTGATTTTTGTGGTGGACTGTGAAAACAGCAACGCCTACCGGCTGTATGCGGCGATTTCCAGCCTGAGTGAACAGGCGCGCCGGAGAGTGGGCAAAATCATGCTCTATAATGATGTACACACCTCCTCCACCTGGAAAATCCTCAACCGTCTGACCACCATTCCCATTGAGCATATTATGGTGGAGCGGGTGCTGGAAAACAAGAGCCTGGTGGACATCAAAATGAGCGCCGGAATCTGCCGGGAACACTACAAAAACGATGTCTCCGCCTTTATTGTGGCGGCCTCCGATTCCGATTACTGGGGCGTGATTCAGGAAATTCCCGAAGCCCAGTTTCTGGTCATGTACGAAAACGAAAAGTGCAGCTCCAGCCTGAAAAACGAGCTTTCCGAGCGGGGCATTTTCTTCTGTGCGCTGGATGATTTCAACACCAGCGACGCCACCATCCGGGAACTGGCCCTGCGGTATGAGATGGAGGACTATCTGCGCCAGCATATGCAGGTGAACGTCAACGAGATGCTGGAAACCGCCATCACCAACACCCGGATCGAAATGACTTCCGTGGAGGAGAGCCAGTTCCGGAAAAAGTACATCAAGCCCATGCGTTTGTCCGTGGCCGACGACGGCACGGCCTCCATTGTGCTGGGCGGTTAACCGGAATGCATACCCCCTTCCTGTCTGCATATACTGTTGACAGGGAGGGGATTTTTTTGAAGAAACCCGCATTTTGGGCCATTGCCGGGGCCGTCTTTGTCATGATTACCGGCACACTGCTCCACTTTACCTATGAATGGTTCGGGGGAAATTTCTGGGCTTCCGTCGGCGCTGTCAACGAAAGCACCTGGGAACACCTGAAGCTGCTGTTTTTCCCAATGCTGGCCTGGACGGTCATCGAGTATCTGGTTTTCGGAGCGGATAAGCCGGGATATCTGCCCATACGGGCGGGTTCCGTTCTGTTGGGGATGCTTTCGATTGTCGTCATCTTCTATACCTATAGCGGCGTATTGGGGTTCAATGTGGCTGCGGTGGATATCGGCAGCTTTTTTGTCAGTGTGGCGCTGGCCTTCTTTTTCAGCTGGAAAAAGCTCCAGAACCCGCCGGCATGGAGCACCGGAATGTGGTCGGGCATATTGGCCGCTGTGGTGCTGATTCTTCTGGCAGCGGCGTTTGTGGCGTGGACCCGCACGCCGCCGGAGCTGGCGGTATTCGTGGACCCGGTGACAGGCAGAGCCGGGCTGTAATCGGTCAAAAAATTCATGATCTCCGTCAAAAAATCACATGGACTTTTCCATGTGATTTTTTTATGATGAAAGGGAAAATTTCCCGGAGTCATGGGAAAAACGGGAGGTGTTCCGCCCGGACACAGGGCGGGGAACGATGAACGAGAAAAAATATTTACAGGAAATTGAAGAAGTCATCCAGGTCGGACCCTATCACGATAACTGGGAGTCCCTGTCTGCCTATCAGGTGCCGAAATGGTATCAGGACGCCAAATTCGGCATTTTCATTCATTGGGGCGCTTATACGGTTCCCGAGTTTGGAAGCGAATGGTATCCCCGCAATATGTACCAGCAGGGCAGCCGGGAATTTGAATATCACATCAAGACCTATGGCCCTCATAAGGAGTTCGGTTATAAAGACCTGATTCCCCTTTTCAAGGCGGAAAAATTCGACCCGGAAGAATGGATGGATCTGTTCCAGTACGCAGGCGCCAAATATCTGGTTCCCGTGGCAGAGCACCACGACGGGTTCCAGATGTATGCAAGCGAGCTTTCCCACTGGAACGCTGCGGAAATGGGTCCCTGCCGGAATGTGCTGAAAGAACTGCATCAGGCGGCGGAAAAACGGGGCATTGTTCCCGGCGCTTCTTCCCACCGGATTGAGCACTGGTTTTTCCTGGACGGCGGCCGGAAGTTTGACAGCGATATTCAGGGCGAATATGAAAAGGGCCACCTGTACTGGCCGACTATGGAGGGACCGAAACCCGATGAATTTGAAAAGCCCGATTCGGATTGCCAGCCGTCGGAAGAGTACATGAACGACTGGCTGCTGCGGTGCTGCGAGCTGGTGGACCGGTACCGCCCGAAGGTGTTCTATTTCGACTGGTGGATTCAGCAGAAGGCCATGAAACCCTGGGTGCAGAAATTCGCCGCCTATTATTATAACCGTGCCGCCCAGTGGGGAGAGGAAGTGGCCATCAACTACAAGTACGATGCCTTTATGTTCGGCTGTGCGGTCCCGGATGTGGAACGGGGACAGTTTGCTCAGGCCCGGCCCTATTTCTGGCAGACAGATACCGCCATTGCCCGGAATTCCTGGTCCTATACCAAAGGCAACGACTATAAGTCCGCAGGCTCCATTCTTTGCGACCTGCTGGACGTGGTGAGCAAAAACGGCACCATGCTGCTCAATGTAGGACCCCGGGCAGATGGAACCATCGGGCCGGAGGATCGGAAGGTGCTGACGGAAATCGGAGACTGGATGCAGGCAAACGGAGAGGCGATTTTCGGTACCCGGGTATGGCGGACTTCCGCAGAAGGCCCCACCGAGGTGAAGGACGGCGCTTTCACCGATGGGGAAGAGAAGGTGTTCACCTCAGAGGATTTCCGCTTTACGGTGAAGGGAAACAGCCTGTACGCCGCCGTGCTCCGGTATCCCGAGGACGGCGTGGTGCGTATTCGGTCGCTGGCCGGAAAGGGCGACGCCCACCAGCATCATTTCAACGGCTTCCTCCGGAAAATCTCGGTGCTGGGCTTTGAAGAAGAGCCGGTATGGTCCCGGGAGGACGACGCGCTGGTCATCCGCACCGAAACGGTGCACAGCGACAAGCCGGTGGTATTTCGGATTGAAATGAAATAACCCAGAACGAAAAAATCCCCCGAATCCCTGTTACAGGGATTCGGGGGATTGGTTTATCCCGGTTGTTCAGTCTTCAAAATTGAACTCGTCCTTGAACTTGTCCTTGAACAGCTCGAAAACGGCGTTCAGGGTTTCTTCGCTCTCTACAGGCAGATAGCTTTCCGTTTCGTCGTCCTCTTCCCGGAGCAGGAGGATCACGACTTCATCGCTTTCCTCGTCCGTGGGCAGCAGCACCACATACTCTTCGCCTTCATACTCCAGGAGATCGAGAAACTCGAAGCTCACATCGTTGCCGTCCTCATCCGTCAGTACAATGAGGTTGTCCAGCTCTTCCTGCATCAGATCGTCATTTTGATTCATCATGATCCCTCCTGTTTTCTCATCTGTAATCCAGCGGTTTCCCGCAAATACAATTTTATCATAAACAGAGGGCATCCCTTTGTCAATCACTTTGACGCGGTTTGCAGAAAATTTACAACTGGGATTTCCGTCTGCTGAAACTTACAGCAGGTTCAGTTCCCGATAGCTGTTTTCCAGTGTCTCACAGGAGCGGTTGAATTTCTCCGTTTCTTCGGGGGAAAGGTTCAGAGGCAGCACCCGGCGCACGCCGTTGCGGCCAACGATGCAGGGTACACCGGCAAACACACCGTGCTGTCCGTATTCGCCCCGGAGCATGGTGGAAACGGTGAGCACGCTGCTTTCATTGCCGAAAATAGCCTTGGTGATGCGGACCATGGCCATGCCGATTCCGTAATAAGTGGCGCGCTTGGCTTTGATGATCTGCTGGGCGGCGGTGCGGACTTCCTCGCTGATTTTGTCCAGATCCTCCTGGCAGCAGCCGTTTCCGGAAGCTTCGCAGATTTCCAGAATGGGGCGGGTGGCCAGCATGGCCTGAGACCAGGGCACGAACTCGCTGTCCCCGTGTTCGCCGATGACATAGGCGTGCATGTTGCGGGGGTCAACGGAGAAGTATTCACCCAGCAGATAGCGGAGACGGGCGGTGTCCAGCGCCGTGCCGGTGCCGATGACCCGGCGGGGATTGAAGCCGGAGAGGGCGCAGGTGATGCGGGTCATAATATCCACTGGGTTGGTGGCCACCAGAAAGATTCCGTTAAAGCCGGATTCCGTCACCGGCCCGATAATGGAGCGGAACACCTCGGTGTTCCGGTTCAGCAGATCCAGACGGGACTCGCCGGGCTTCTGGGCCACGCCGGCACAGATGACCACGATATCGGCGTTGGCGCAGTCGGAATAGTCTCCGGCGCGGATTTTCATATGGGAAGCGGAGAAAGCCAGACCGTGATTCAGGTCCATGGCTTCGCCCCGGGCCCGCTCTTTGTCCAGATCGATGAGCACCAGCTCATCACAGGCATTCTGGTTCAAAAGGGCGTAGGCATAGCTCATGCCCACCATGCCGGTGCCGATCAAAACGACTTTGCGGTTGTCAGTTGCGGTAATCATGTTACATTTTCCTTTCTTATCGACTAGTAAAGGCCGGGGAATTTTTTATAATATACCAACAGATCAATAAAAAATAACAGTACACCCAAAGCAATTGCGATAGATGCCAGAATTTTCACCCATTTTGGAAGGGATTCCTCCTCATGGCGGGGAACTAGAAGTCCCGTTGCAAAAACCATCAGAATATTGGTGGTGAAAAAGGGATTGATTGCCCCATGGCCGATTTTAACAGCCAATACCATCATCAGGATGTTAGCGCAGAAACAGCCAAGGGAAGGCAGGAGACGCAAGCAGCAGCGGGTAAGTTTTTGGCGGGTGTCTTTTGTCAGATATTTCACAGGAATCCCTCCTTCTATTTTGCCCTCAGTGTAGCATTGAAAAGAAAGAGAGTGAATTCTTTTTCGGAAATATCAAAGGTAAAATTCTGGTAAAGAATTATTGATTCAGGGAAACATACTCTTCGGCAAACTGGGAAGCCACCGCTCCGTCCGATGCGGCGGTGATAATCTGCCGCAGGGGCTTATTGCGCACATCTCCAATGGCGAACACGCCGGGAAGGTTGGTGCGGGTGGTTTCGTCGGCGTCCACATAGCCGCTTTCCGTCAGGTTCACCTGACCGGCGAACAGCTGGGAGTTGGGCACATTGCCCACTGCCACAAACAGGCCGTCACAGGATACAGTCTGCTCCGCTCCGGTCTTTTTATTCCGGACGGTCACGCCGGTGAGGGTTTCTTCATGGTGCAGTGCCGTGAGTTCCGAATCCCACACAAACTCGATGTTTTCCCGGCTCTTGAGAGGCTCCAGATAGACCCGGCTGGCCCGGAGAGTATCCCGGCGGTGAACCAGATAGACTTTTTTGCAGATTTTGGAAAGATACAGGGCGTCTGCCGCTGCGGTGTTGCCGCCGCCCACAATGGCCACGGTTTTGTCCTTGTAGAACATCCCGTCACAGGTAGCGCAGTAGGAAACCCCTTTGCCCCGCAGCTCCCGTTCTCCGGCAAGGCCCAGTTCCCGGGGAGAAGCGCCGGTGGAGAGAATGACGGTTTTCGCCAGAAACTCCTCGCTGTCGGTGACAATCCGCTTGGGGGAAGAGGCCAGCTCCAGCTCCACCGCTTCGCCGTAATGGGTTTCCGCGCCAAAGCGCTGGGCGCTTTCCTGCATCTTCATGGCCAGCTCAAAGCCGTTGACGCCTTCGGGAAAGCCGGGATAATTGTCCACCTGGTCGGTGGTGGCCATTTGTCCGCCGGGAGAGAGCTTTTCAATCACGACAGTGGACAGGCCTGCCCGGGCGGTATAGAGAGCGGCGGTGTAGCCGCCGGGGCCGCCGCCGATAATCACGGTATCATAGAGTTTCGCTTCCATCAGGGTTCCTCCTTCTGCTGTATAAAAAGAAATACCGGACCGGGCTTGCCGGCCCGGTATCGGGTCATTACAGGGAAATGTGAGAGGTGAGCCACTTTTCCACAGCGGCCTTGGGCTTGGCGCCCAGAGAGGTGTCCAGCACCTTGCCGTCCTTGATGAGAACCAGCATGGGGATGCTCATCACGCCGAACTGGCTGGCCAGTGCGTTTTCCTCGTCTACATTGACCTTTGCCACTTTCAGAGAACCGGGATTCTCGTCGGCGATCTGGTCAATGACAGGGGAGAGCATCCGGCAGGGGCCGCACCAGGGAGCCCAGAAATCTACCAGCACGGGCAGTTTGGAATCGAGGACTTCGGATTTGAATGTATTTTGAGTGATGGGGGTAGCAGACATGTTCAAAACTCCTTTCAAAAGTACGAGAATCGTATTCAAAATGAATGGTTGATGATTTGATCCCGGAAGCGTTTCCGCTTTCTGTGTCTATAGAATACCCCATTTTTGAATGGTTTTCCGTGACTGCGTCACATTTGGAAAAATTTATTTTACATGAGGCCGTTTGCTGCCCTCTGCCAGCAGTTCCAGTGCTTTTTCGTCCAGCAGGGTGATGGTTCCACGGGAAAGGGACACCAGTTTTTCCGTCTGGAAATATTTCAGCATCCGGGACACCACTTCCCGGGCAGAGGAAAGCTGTCTGGCCAGCTGTTCGTGGGTGGTGTGCAGGGCAGCGGAGCCGGAAATGGACTTTTCTTCCATCAGCAGTGCCGCCAGCCGGGAGTCCATGCCCCGGCTGAGAATCTGATCCATGAGCCACATCATTTCGCTGAGCCGTGCCGCCATCATGTCGCTGGTAAACCGGGCTACAGGAAGAGAGGTATCCATCAGTCCCCGATAGACTGCCGAAGGAATGACCAGCACCCGAGTGGGTTCCCAGGCTTCCACCGTAACAGGGAAGGGCACGGAGCTGACGGCACAGTAGCCGGAAAACATGCAGACATCTCCCGGGAATAACCGGAACAGGGTCAGTTCCCGTCCCTCTTCGGTGACCGTATAGGCCCGCATCTGACCTTCTGTCAGCAGCAGTAATCCGGTACAGTCCCGGCTGCCGTCGTGGATGATTTCTCCTTTTTCATAGGTTCTGACAGCGGTGGATTCTTCCAGCAATTGCTGCTCCTGCGACGTCAGTTTTTTCCAAAAAGGAAAAAATTCCGATATCTCCATGGGGATTCCTTCTTTCCTGTATAAACTGTACGCTTTATTATAACAGTTCCGCCGGAAGGAAAAAAGCGGAATTTGTGAAATGTGTTGATTTTTTCACATTTGAAGCGCATGATAAAAATAATACGAAAATGAAAAACGGTACAGCGGAAAGGAATGAGCAGATGAAGACTCTGTATGAAAACGGAAATATCCTCACCATGGAAACCTGGCCCATGGCACAGGCGCTGGTGGAAGAAGACGGCGTCATCCGCTATGTGGGAACCCGGGAAAAAGCCCGGGAATTCCTGGACGATACCAGCCGCCGGGTGGATTTGCAGGGGCACACTCTGATGCCTGCCTTTATCGACCCCCACAGCCATCTGACTGCCTGTGCATCTGCGCTGTGTATGGTACAGCTGTCCGGCTGCCGTTCGTTTCAGGAAATCATTGACCGGGTGGCCGCGTTCCTGAAAGAAAGAAACGTTCCCGCCGGGGCGTGGGTTTGCGGTATGGGATACGACCACAATCTGCTGGCGGAAAAGCGCCATCCTGACCGGCGGGTGCTGGATATGTTTTCCGAAAACCCGGTGGCCCTCACTCACCAATCCGGGCACATGGGCGCTGTGAATTCCCGGGCGCTGGAATTGCTGGGCATTACCGGGGAGACACCGGACCCGGCAGGCGGTCATATTAGCCGGGAACCGGACGGAGCCCCCAGCGGATATCTGGAGGAAGCGGCCTATAGTCTGGTAACCCGTCAGATTCCGCCGCCCCAGCCGGAAGAGCGGATGGCGGCGTTCACCATGGCGGAGCAGGAATATCTGCGCCGGGGCATTACCACCATTCAAGACGGCATGACCGGTGCAGGGGATTTTGCCCTTCTCAAAAAAATGGATGAAGAAAACCGGCTGCGGGCGGATGTGGTGTGTTACCATAGCCTGAAAGATGAGCCGGAGCTGTCCGACCGGAACCCGGACTATGACCGGCAGTATGGACATCATCTGAAAATCGGGGGCTATAAACTGTTTCTGGACGGCTCCCCTCAGGGCAAAACCGCATGGCTCTCCCGCCCCTATGAAGGGGAGACGGAGTACCGGGGTTATCCTTCCTGTACCGATGAAGAGGTGCTTTCCGCCATGGAAAAAGCCCTGCGGGACAACCGGCAGATTCTGGTTCACTGCAACGGAGACGCCGCGGCTCAGCAGATGATTGACAGCTATGAAAAGGCGCTGCGGAATACCGGGTGTCCCAATATCCGTCCGGTGATGATTCACGCCCAGCTGGTTCGTCGGGATCAGCTCCGTGTTATGGGAAAGCTGTCCATGATGGCCTCTTTCTTTACGGCTCATGTGTTCCACTGGGGAGATGTCCACCTGCAAAATCTGGGGGAGCGGGCCATGGAAATCAGCCCCATGCATTCCGCTATGAATGCGGGGGTGTGCTGCACCATGCATCAGGATTCCCCGGTGATTCCGCCGGATATGCTGGAGTCGGTGTGGTGTGCGGCGGCGCGGAAAACCCGGGACGGGGTACAGCTTGACCCGAAAGAGAAGATTTCCGTTTACGATGCGCTGCGGTGTGTCACCATCAACGCAGCCTGTCAATATGGGGAAGAGCGCACCAAGGGAACGCTGCATCCCGGCAAACGGGCAGATCTGGCGATTTTGGACCGGAACCCCCTCACAGTGCCGGTGGATGAAATTCCCGGTCTGCGGGTGCTGGAAACCATCAAGGACGGCGTGAGCGTGTATCGTGCCCATTGAGAAGTAAAGCTGAAAATGCCCGCTGTGCAGGCAATTGCGCTGTACAGCGAGCATTTTTTATCCGAATGAGGATAGAGTTTTTGGAAAGTCGGTCCTGTCAGGAAGCAAAAATCCAGATGGTGAGGAAGATAATGCCGAGCATGATGAACAATGTGCCGCCCACACGCATCACAACCAGATAGAAATCGCTGGGTTCTCCTCCTTTGGTCGTCAGAAAATTCTCCATTTTCCAAAGGACCTGTGGGAAGCATATCATTACTACGCCCAACAGAAAAAGCACAGCCATTCCCACCAAACCTTTGACTGTTTCGCTCATGGTATCCCTCCTATTACAATAAATTTGGACAGGAAAGCCGGGCAGCCAGTCCGGCTTTCTCTCCATCTCGTGCCTAAGCTACAATAAGGGGAGCAACTGGCTGACCAATCCCTCCTTGGGCTTTTATGTCCGTTCGAAAGACTGTCAGCCATCCTCTTGTTGCAGCGTTCGATTTGAGCAGGTTGAGCCACCGGATGCCGGAGAGTTCGTGTCACCCAATAGATTGAATCGGCAGCGAGAAAAGATGGATTTCCGGTTGCAGATTCTTGGTATTGGAGGAATGTGAATGAACTGTGTTGGCATCGATGTTTCCAAGGGCAAGAGCACGATTGCAGTCATGCGGCCCTTTGGAGAGGTAGTAGTTTCACCTTTTGAAGTGTGCCACACCGCCAGTGAACTGAGCGAGCTGGCAAGGCTGCTCAAAAGCCTGGACGGCGAGACCCGTGTGGTGATGGAATCCACGGGCAATTACCATGCGCCTGTGGCCTGGCTGCTCCACGGCGCGGGGCTTTATGTTTCCGTAGTCAATGCAATGCTGGTGCACGACTACGGGAACAACAGTTTAAGACGGGGCAAGACCGACAAGAAGGATGC
>ERZ791934.2266-NODE-2266-length-13080-cov-3.807985_pt1 | contig 13080 bp, 10 predicted proteins | sample MGYA00510125_ERZ791934 | MGnify/ENA primary metagenome ERZ791934 (study PRJEB30046, sample SAMN00993240) | human gut metagenome | study: EMG produced TPA metagenomics assembly of the A metagenome-wide association study of gut microbiota in type 2...
GAAAGGCGCGTTAGCGACTGGAGGAGTGAGCAAAGCGAACGATGAAACATACGGAGATTCCTCCTTCGGACGATATTTCCTAGGAATTAAAAATAAGGGGCGGTAATCCGCCCCTATCCCTGTCAAGATAAATTAGTTAAGTACTTCATATTCTGAGAAATCCACACCAATCATTTCTTCTTTTTCTGCGCTGAGGCTTACTACGAAGTCCATTCCATAATTCTTTGAAATGACTTTCAGTCTGCCAAGGAATTCAGGAATATCTCCTAATGAAAAATCTGCATGCTTGAGAATACTATCGATGTAAACAGTCTCGATATCGTGATCGGAACTGATAATTCCATAAATAAAGCCGATATATTCATCACTGTTTGTGACGTGCTCGTATTCTTCCATGCAGACTACTCTGATCTTATATTTCAAATCGTACATCAATCTTGAATTCTTATTGATAAAGATAAGGCTTCCATTGCTCGTCTCCACCTGCTCGTTTGCAAGATCGATCATTTGTTTTGTTTTTCCTGTTCCTTTATGTCCCACCAATAATTTAACCATGATTATTGTCCTCCCGTTCTTTTGTATTATTGTTATTATACACTAACCCTGAATCACATTCAATGTTTTTTTAGATAAAATACAAATGGAAAAAAATATGCAGAGAAAGCCGTAAAAACTGCCTTCTCTGCAAAAAACATCCTAATGTGTATGGATTAAACGATACCGACATATGGCGCGATAGAAATGATGACTGCCGCAACCACTAGAATTGGTACCAAAATCTTCGCCCACTGCTTGATAAATACATTGTACGGTACGCCCGACATCTCACAGATACCCATGTTGGTGGATTCCGGATAATGTCCGCAGACGAAGTTGATGCCGCAGGTGAATACAGACAATAACACTGTCTGACCGCCCAGGGAACCAGCGCTGGAAGATGCAAACAGGGTGAAAGCCAGTACGCCGAAAATCGGCATGGTGATTCCCGCAACACCGCTTGTAGACTGCAGGAAAATACCGATTAGCAGATATACAAGGATACCAGCAACGACAAAAGCCCAAAGCGGTACGCTGCTGAGAATGTTCTGGATCCAGTAGATAAACGTAATGCTCATACCTTCTTCACTGGAACCCATGAAGATAGAGATTCCTCTGGAAGCAGCCAGTACCAATACTACGCCTACCAGGTCTCTTGCACCTTCTGCAAAGACAGATACGAATTGTTTTTCTCCCATTCTGTTGATCACAGCTACGACGATAGCGCCGATCAGCCATACAGTTGAAAATTCGTTAAAATACCAATCTCCGAACGGCATAAATTTGTCGGTTCCTACGAAGTTTCCGAGGAAGCTGCCGCTGATGGCGTTCTGCAGGCCATTGACGATGTCATAAGCTGTGCCGTCTCCCACAGGAATGGAGCCCCAAGGGATATAACCGATGATGCAGATCAGGATCATGATGATAAATACAGCCAGAGAGGCCTTGCGGCGTCCAGTCAGTTCTGTGTTTCCCGACTCTGTCTCTGCCAGAGCAGTATGCGTGTCCAGTCCCGCCACACAGGAGAGATCTGGATTCTTCTTTACTTTGTTGGCGTATTTGATGACAGAGAAAATACCCATCGCCAGCATGACGACAAAGAGCAGCAGTCTCAGAGTAATCCCGGAGCCAAGGGACAGCTCGTCGTTGCCGATGGCTGCAACGGCTGCACCGATAGAATAAGGGTTGACCACACTGGCCATGTTGCCGACGGTGGCGCCGATCAAAATAACCATCATACCGGTGACAACATCATAACCGGCTGATACAAAGAGTGGAATAATGACGATTGCATAAGCAGGAAGTTCTTCCCATGCTCCATAAACAGTACCCATCAAAGCGAACACGAACATCAGAATGGTGATGAGGGTGTTTCCTTTGAAACGTTTTACCAATCCGCCGATACCCGCATCAAGGGCACCTGTGCTGTTGAGCACAGCAAGAAAGCCTCCAGAAATCAGAATCGTAATGGCGATATCTGCAGCAGAGATGAATCCTTCAATTGGGGCTAAGAAAAAGTCCCACAATCCTACTGGATTTGTCCCCGCATTTTGTATAATGTTACCATCAGCATCGAAAGCTGCGTTGAAATGGATGATGTTTTCGCCAGCGTCATTGGTGGTAACCACAGACGTCGGTACAAACCAGGTCAAAACAGCGACAATCGCCAGGAATATCATTACGATTGTCAAAGCTGAAGGCATTTTAAATGTCTTTTTCATGATAGTTTCTCCTAATAAATATATTTTTTCTTTTGTATGTTTTCTTATTTAGCCAGCTGGTAGATCGCCTCAAGGCAGATTTTCAGCCAGATTTCCAGGTTAGAAAGTTCCAGGCATTCATTGGCCTGATGCATGGTATCCTCCTGATCTGGAAGCAGGCAGCCGAAAGCGACACAGTTATTCATGGTTCTGGAATAGGTCGCGCCGCCTGATGACATCGGCTGGCTTTCTGTATCTCCAGTAACCTTTCTGTAAGCTTCCATCAGCGTCGTCACCAGCTCAGAGTCCTTCGGTACGTAAAGGGAATTTTCCTTCGATGCGACTTCGTAGTGGTAGCCGCTGTTTTTCAGAGCAGCCTGTACCTTTTCCTCGATTTCTTCTATCGGTAAGCTGACAGGAACTCTACTGTCACAGTAGAGGTTCAGCTTTCCATCTTTGACAAAGATTCTTCCGATGTTCAACGTCAAAGCGCCGGAATCTTCATCAGAAACTGCGATGCCCATTTTTTCACCGTACAGAGAAGTTCCAAAATAATCGTTATAAAATGTAATAATTTCTTTGAGTTCACCCTCAACAGGCAGCTTAGACAGCAGCTGCATCATATAGCTGACAGCATTCTTACCTTTCTGCAGATTCATTGCATGAGCGCTGATCCCCTTCGTATGCAGGATCAGTTTGCCATCCGCAGCTTCATAAGCATAGATAGAAGGGTCTTCACTTTCAGAGATGGCTTTTTTCAACGCTTCTTCCATTTGCAGGGGCAGTGAAACCTTGGCAGAAGAAGGTACAGAGTTAAAGGCGCCGCCGCCTTCTATTTCGATATCTTCTTTGATCGGTCTTGTCAGTATGTACTGCAGCATCCCCATTTCCGCGTAGGTTACTGGAAACTCTGCGTCTGGTGAAAAGGCCAGGGTCGGAAGTTCCGGTTTTACTTCCTTCAGGTAATACTCCATACATTTCCAATCGGTTTCCTCGTTGGTTCCGAGAATGATACGGATTCTCTTGCTCAAAGGCACATTTAAGTCCTTGAGTATCTTCATCGCATAAAGACAAGTCAACACAGGTCCTTTGTCATCCAGAGTTCCTCTGCCCCAAATTTTTCCGTCCTTGATGAGGCCTCCCCACGGATCACTTTCCCAGCCGTCTCCAGCAGGAACAACGTCAACATGTCCTAAAATGCCGATGAGTTCTTCCCCTTCGCCATATTCGATGTGACCGACATAGTTATCGAAATTCTCGGTCTTAAAGCCCATCGCTTCACCCATTTTCAGAGCTTCCTGCAGGGCCTTTGCCGGACCTTCTCCAAAAGGCATTCCCGGCTTTGGTTCTCCTTCGACACTGTTAATTCTGCAGAGAACAGAAATATCACGAGCCAAAGGTTCCATGGAATCTTTAATTGCTTTTGTAAAATCCATAAAAATCCTTCCTTTTAATTTGTATAATCTAAAATTAAGACACAGAATATTTTATTTTTATTTCACCAATAATGCAAGTGAATTCGTTTAGAAATCCTTGGAAATTCAATATTTCAACTTTTACAACAAAAAAAATTGGTCAAATTTGTTCATTATCATAATTGAAAGTTTTTCGCAATTTATAAAATGCAGACAAAGTATAACTATGAGAGCCGTGGCTGCACAGACAAGATTGTCATTCTCTCTGAAAGAACTGTTTGGGAACAGCGGACACAAAAAGAACGGCGATATTGCCGTTCTTTTTGTGTCGTTATGGTCGTGCGTTAAAATCCATTGCAACCTGTGCGTAGAGCATGGCTCCTTTGATGAGAGCGCTTTCGTCTACGCAGAATTTGCCGGAGTGCTGCGGCCAGACAGCCCCGCAAGCCTCGTTTCCTACCCCGAGAAGCGCAACGGCTCCCGGAACCTGCTGCATAAAGAAGGCAAAATCTTCTCCTCCCATGGTTGCCTCTGCTGATACCGGGGCCTCTTCTCCCATAATTGTCTTTGCTGCTTCACATGCAATTGACGACATCATTTCGTCGTTTATCGTCGGCGGAACTAATCTGATATTCTCCACCTCTGCCTCTGCGCGGAATACCTTGGCAGTATCCTTCGCAATACTTTCAATTCTCTCTGGGAGCAGTTCCCAAGTCTCGTTGCTGAAGCAGCGAGAAGTGCCTTCTAAAACCGCATTTTCTGCTACTACGTTCCAGCGAGTGCCGACATCCATCCGTCCCACGGTTACGACTGCAGAATCTACCGGCGCAATTTCACGGCTGACAATCGTCTGCAGGTTATTGACGATGGCAGAAGATACCACTGCCGCGTCAATGCACTGATGAGGAGCTGCGCCGTGGCCGCCCTTTCCCGTGACATGAATCGTAAACTGATCGGCTGATGCCATTCTCGGTCCAGGTTCGCAGCTGATATGTCCTGCAGGAACGTCGGACCACACGTGGATGCCAAAGCAGCCGTCAACACCTTCTAAAGCCCCGTTCTCTATCATAGATTTTGCGCCTTTGGCGACCTCTTCAGCCGGCTGAAATGCCAGCTTTACGGTTCCGCACAGTTCTGATTTCATATCGTTTAGAATATGTGCTGCGGTCAGCATCATGGACGTATGACAGTCATGGCCGCAGGCATGCATGACTCCTTCGTTTTTGCTGGCAAAAGAATGCCCCGTATCCTCTTGTACCGTCAGGGCGTCCATATCTCCGCGAATCAAAATAGTCTTTCCCGGCTTTGCGCCCTTTATGGTGGCGAGAACTCCCGTTTCCAGACCGCAGGCTTTCCACGGCACGCCGATTTTGTCCAGTTCCTCTTTTACCACTTTGCTGGTGTTAAATTCAAACTCGCTGATTTCAGGGTTCTCATGAAAATAACGGCGTTTTTCGATTTGATAGTCGCTGTATTTGGCAGCTGTTTCTAAAATATTCATTTTATCACCTAATTTCGTTGTTATTTTAAATGCATAAGAGAACCACATCAGATGTGATTCTCTTAAATGTATAGAACTATTATAGCATTTCTGCGAAGAGTCCTGCAACAAAAACAGATGTAATCGTTACAGTCACGAATCCGCCCACTACCATGGATGGGAACATCTTGCTCAGCAGGTAAGCTCTCTCTTCCTCGTTAGCGCCCAAAGCATTACAGGTGGATTCGGTGATGATGGCATCACATGGGAATCCGTATAAAGCAGTCAGACCGTTGGCAAAAGCCAGAGGGAATGACATTCTCAATATTTTTGAGATGATGAATGCTGCGATGGCCATACCGACGACGCCGATGACGATCAGAATAACCATTGGTCCGATGATGCTCTTCAGCATTGCCGGCGTACAGTCTTTCAGCCCGTCAAAGACATACATCATCAGAGCGAACATGGTGATTTGGAAAGAGTTAGCCCTATTTAACAGATTTGTGTCCAGGAATCCTAATCTCGTGAAGATGACACCCAGTACCAGTGCCCAGATAGCGCCATTGATGCCAGTCCAGCCGCCCATCATAAATGCAAACCAGGCGACGATCCCCAGCTTTAACAGCATGAGAACCGGCGTGTTCCACTTGTCAGGAACCTTTGGAATCAACTTTTTGACATCGTCGTCGTTTCCAATGGCAGTCATGCCTACGTTGGCCATTTCTTTTCTATCTCTCTCTGTCAAAACCACTTCACCGCTGCGCAGCCCTTTTAAGAGGCGTCTTCCTTCTTTTTGAAGGCAGACGGCTGTCAGAGGGTAGCCGGCAAAACCCTGGATGCAGTACATAGCGATAGCAAATACTGCTGCAACCGGAAGACCTGCAGCCTTTGCCGCATCCTGCATAACTGTTGCCGCCACGATACCGCCGGTCAGAGGCGGCAGGCCTGCGATGACGTAAGCCTTGTCGATAAGTAGTGGACCTATGAAATATCCCAGTCCGATCATCCCCGCAAGTCCGGTCAGGCAGACCACGATGGTCTTCCACTGTTCCATCAGCTGTTTTAAGCTGATCACGGTACCCATATGGGTGATGAGCAGAAAAATACCTGTAGTTCCTGCGAAAACCAACATATTGGAATCTCCGATGACCTCCTTTGGCAGGATGGTCCAATATCCAATCAATAATACCACTGCGGTAACGAAAACCGAGGGAATCCATGCTTTCGTCAAGGTCGACACGATTTCGCCGATGACATAAACTGCCGCACAGATTACAAATGCTAGTACGAAATTATACATTCTTTCTTACTTCCTTTCTTAAATTATATATAGAATTATTCCAAAGTCCAGGCCTGCTCTCTGGCCGGCACCGAGCTTTTAAACATATTTAACCCTGCAGGAATTTCAGCGCTGTGCCGGTCATCACTGCCACGCCAGCCGGCATAGCTTCTTCCTTCATGGCGCACTTCGGATTGTGCAGAGAAACCAGATCACCTTCATGGCCTGCAAATAGGAGCAGGTAAGCGCCTGGAACATCTGACATTTCTGTAAAATAACTGAAGTCTTCACTGAAAGCCTTCGGTTCTTCCAACTGCACGATTGCATCTTTGCCAAGGACTTCTTCTATGGCTGTTTCTGCCGTTTCGATTAAAGCCTTATCATTATAGCAGGCTGGATAACCGACCACGTGGTCTACTTCCACCTTGCAGCCGCTGAGAGTACCAACGCCTTCTGCAATTTGCGTTACCTGCTCTTTGATTTGTCCGCGAACTGCATTATTGTAAGTGCGCGCTACGCCGGAAAACTTCGCTTCTGATGGAATCACGTTGACCGCTTCACCGCCCTGAATGGTACAGATTGGGAATACAACGGTCTCTAACGGATTGATGTAGCGAGATGGAATCTGCTGAAGCAAAGTGACCATCTCACAAGCCGCCAAAATTGGATCTTTTGTAGTGTGGGGCTCTGAGCCGTGGCCGCCTTTTCCTTTTACGGTTATGTTGTAAATGTCCACAGACGTAGTCAGAGGACCGGCATGAATGCCGATTTTACCGACTTTATCTTCGTCAGGGTATACGTGCATTCCAAATATGGCATCTACCTGTGGATTCTCTAAAGCACCCTTTTCTACTAGTTCTTTCGCACCGCCTGGCATGGTATCCTCGCTGTGCTGGAAGATCAGTTTTACGGTTCCTGCAAATTCTTCCCGCTTCTGACAGAGTATCTTTGCCACGCCCAAAAGCATCGCTACATGCATATCGTGACCGCAGGCATGCATCATTCCTGGCACTTCACTGGAATATGGCAGGCCTGTCTCTTCTTCCACAGGAAGGGCATCGATATCGGCTCTCAGGGCGACGCATTTACCCTCTCCCTTGTTTCCATGAATCAGAGCGATGACAGCAGTAGGAACCGGACTATCAATCTGATCTACGCCGTATTCCTCTAATTTACTCCGAATCAGATCTGCCGTGCGGAATTCCTTTCTGCCAATCTCCGGATGTTTATGTATATCCCGTCTGAGTTCTATGACCTCAGACGAGTTTTCCATTGCTAACTTATGTATTTCCTTCATAGTTTTTCACCTTCCTTTTTGTTTACAGACACAATAATAGCATTTGAAGTTTGCAAAGGCAAGTATATTTTTGATAAAATTTTCAGAAATAAAACTTCAAAAAAGTCTGAATAATGCCCATGTCGCGGTAGTCTCAGTCATCGAGCTAAAAAGAAAGTTCTGCACAAAAAAGAGTCAATGACGAAAATCATTCACTCTATTCTGAATATTTCATATTTTCATTTCGTTACCTGCAAATTACAGTTTCTTTGACAGGCGCAGCTGACCGCAGGCCGCATCGATATCCGCTCCCAGTTCACGGCGCACCGTCGCCGGAATGCCGCGCTGCTCCAAGATTTTCTGAAATTCCCCCGCTCTGCCCCTGCTGACCGTATCAAATCCCGACTCCGCCACTTTGTTCAAAGGAATCAGGTTGACATGACAGAGCATACCGCGCAGGATTTTGCACAGCCGTTCTGCATCGCTGTCCGAATCATTGATGCCGCTGACCAAGGTGTATTCAAAGGTGATACGGCGTCCCGTTTTCTCTGTATAAGCTCTGCAGGTTTCCAGCAAGATGTTCAGGGGATATCTTTTGTTCACCGGCATCATCGCCCCCCTGATTTCATCAGTGGTTCCATGCAAGGAGATAGCCAGATTTACCTGGGGAAAATCTTCAGCGAAACGATCAATCATGTCGGCCAAACCGCAAGTAGACACTGTGATATTGCGCATGCCGATATTGAGGCCGTTCTTGTCATTGACAATCTTTATGAATGCCGAAAGGTTATCGTAGTTGTCAAAGGGCTCTCCTGTGCCCATAACCACGATATGGCCGATTTTTTCGCCAGTGTCGGCTTCCGCTTCCATCAATTGAGAAAGAATCTCTCCTGGGCTCAGGTGGCGCTCTAAGCCGTTTCTAGTAGAAGCGCAGAACCGGCATCCCATTCTGCAGCCTGCCTGAGAAGACACGCAGATAGAATTCCCATATTTATACTTCATAAACACACTTTCAATGGTGTTGCCGTCTTCCAGTTCAAAGAGGTATTTTCTCGTACCGTCCGTCTTTGATCTTTGTACTTCAATCAGACTTAGCGTGCCAATATAACAGTTTTCGGTTAATTTTTCCCGAAGTGCTTTGGGCACGTTGTTCATATCGTCAAAGGATTTTACGCCTTTGTAGATCCACTGGAAAATCTGTTTCGCCCGAAAGGCTGGCTGGCCCATGGATTTGAGCAAGCCCTCCATTTCCGGAAGCTGCAGATCCCGTAAATTTATCTTTTCGTCCATAACTCTCCCTTGTCGTTCTATTTCATTATAGATATAAGCGTTTAGTATGTTCTGCGGTGCATCGTAATAGAAACTGCTGTTGGAATCATCGTTCTTATCACTGGCAACAGAATGGTATGCCTCCAACGGGGCCACTATCATGGACATCTTTTCTTCCTTTGCTATGCCCAGTACACCTCTAAATGTTCACTTACATTATCTTTTAGTATAGCAGAAAAACAAGATTTCTGCACCAAAAAAGTGGAATTTGCCATTCCATGCTGTCTGTGGCGGTTATGGCACATGTAATCGGATATTACATATGCAAGTGGTTAGATCGTTATCACGACGGCAATTAGCTCAAAAGAAAAGATCGGAGACTCACACTCTCCGATCTTTTTTAACTCCAGCAATTTTTAAGCTTCTCGTAGCTGTTAAAAATACAATATCACGCCCACAGCCTTCTGTCAATTGCATATAAATTGATCTTCAAAGGCACGAAACGCTCTGCCTTCTTTCTATCAATCGATATTTTCTACATGAATTGCGCTGTTGCGACTTTTGGCCATCTGCAGCACCTGGTCCACTTCGTCACGGCTGAACAGCAGACGTCTTGTCATCACATCCTTCAGAAAGTGCATGCCCTGATAGCTGCCACGCTTCCCTTCCAGATGGATATCCGTAATCTCTTCAAAGCCCCAATGAATGACGTGTTTGAACACGAAAAAATCATATTCCACCGAAATCCCTTCCTCTGTCGCATAGGTTTCTTTTCCGAAGACCACCGCCAGCAGCAGTACAACGCCGATGATGGCTGAATACTTCACAGACGAACAGATGCTCAGGGCGATGAGCGCGATACCTGCGATTACTGCCGCCACCCTGGTAGACTTTCGCAGCGCTTTGTCGTCATACGCTTTGATCTTAGCCATTGCGTTTCTCTGCCTTTCGTTTTGCTTTCAGTTCCCTGATCTCAGCCCTGGTCTTTCCGTCATATTCCTTGTATTTGATGCCGATACCCATATAGGAAATCACGATGGCCAGAACCGGGTTGATCAGATTCATGAAAGCATAAGGCATAAATGCCCAGTTGGACACGCCCAAAGTTGCAGACTGATAGGCTCCGCAGCCGTTCCAAGGGATCATCGGCGACCAGAGCGTTGCGCCGTCTTCCGTGGTTCTTGAGAGGAAACTCCTGCTCAGTCCTTTTTTATCAAATGCTTTCGTGTACATTCTTCCTGGAACCAGAATAGCCAGATATTGGTCAGTCAGAACGATATCGCAGAGGATACCGGTCACGATGGTACAGAGGACAAGACCGCCCACTGTTTTCACCCGTTTCACCAGGCCGCCCAGCAGCACTTCTACAAACCCGCATTTTTCCAAGACACCGCCGAAGAACAGGGCGAACATGATCAGAGAAATGGTCCACATCATAGAGTCGATGCCGCCTCTGTTGAGCAGATTATCTGCAACGGCATTTCCGCTTTCGATGGAAAATCCGGTCTGTAGGCCGCCAAAGACATCGGCAAAGGATGCCCCCTGGGCGGTCATGGCGACAATACCGCCGCAGGCAGCCGCCAAAAGGAGAGACGGGATTGCCGGAATCTTCTTCACTGCGCCGAAAATAACCACCAGTACTGGCAGCATGATCCACGGCGACAGATAAAAGTTATCGGCAATTGCATTTTGAATGTCCAGAGCCAGTGAGGCGTCGTAGCCGGATTCGTCGATGACCATGGCGCCTACGATGCCGTAAAGAACCAGTGCGATGAGAAATGACGGAATCGTCGTCGTCATCATAGCGCTGACGTGATCATACAGCGGGGTTTCTGCGCCGGCTGCCGCTACATTGGTGCTGTCAGAAAGAGGAGACAGCTTATCGCCGGTGTAGGCGCCGGAAATGACCATACCTGCAGCAAGAGCCGGATTGATACCCAGTCCCATGGCGATTCCCATCAGCGCCACGCCTACTGTTCCTGAGGCCGTCCAAGACGAACCGGTTGCCAGTCCAACGATAGCGGTCAGAACTGCGCCTACTACCAGGAAGGCACCCGGGGAAATCAAGTCTAGTCCATAATAGACCATGGCCGGCATGGTGCCTGACCATACCCAGGAGCCGATCAGCATGCCCACGCACATGATAATCAGCAGGGCTTCTACGGTCCTTCTGATGCTGTCAAAAGCGCCTGCGGCGATGTCCGCCCAAGTGTATCCGCACTTTACTGCAACTAGAGATGCGACAACGCAGGATGCCACAATAGGCATGTGAGGGTCCAGCCCCCATTTTACAGTGCTCAGTATAATGATGACCATCATAAAGATTACTGGAATCATTGCTTCCCAGACCTTTGGCAGCCTAGGTTTTCTTTCTTTTGCCATGATAATTCCTCCTAACAAATGTAATTCTAAATTAAGTAAATGAGTAAGTATATATATACGGCTTACGCCATATATAGCAAATCATAGTATCAGCTCCGGTCCGATTTCTTCTATCACCGGCAGCATCTGCGTCAGAGCCGTTTCCACCTGCTGGAGACCGAAGCGGACGTCTGCTTCCTCCATAGCGGTGGACATGCAGAACATCCCACGCTCCGCGTTGAATACGCCTTTGGTCAGCAGGAGCATATAAAGCAGCTTGTTCAGCTCTTCATGGGATGCGGCAACGTCTCTGTAATTACGCACTTCTTTATCTGTAAACAGAATATTGTAGATCGACCCTTCTCCGCTGACTTTCATGTTCAGACCGAGGCGGTGATAAATGTTTCTTACCTCTTCAGCGAACAGCCGTCCCAAACCGTTGACATGATCGACTGCATCCTGATCGTAGCATTCCATAGCCGCCAACCCTGCCGCCATAGTCACCGCATTGCCGTTAAAGGTGCCTGAATGGTACATCTTCTTCCGTCTCGGATCGTACAGTTCCATAATTTCTCTTTTGCCGCCAAAAGCGCCGACAGGCGTCCCGCCGCCGATAATTTTTCCTAACGTGGTCAAATCTGGTGTCACACCGTAAAATTTCTGCGCTCCGCCCAGAGACAACCTTCCAGTGACCACCTCGTCAAAGATCAGAACGATATTGTATTGTCTAGTGACGTCCCGCAGGAAGGTCAGATATTCCTTTGTCGGCGTAATCTGTCCTGCCGAACCCATAATCGGCTCAATAATCAGGCAAGCTGTTTCCTTATAGTTTTCTTCTATGACCGTTCTAGTTCTCTCGATATCGTTAAAAGGCACGACCAAAACATCTTTCAGCGCATTAGCAGAAACCCCTCTGCTCTCAGGAATCACCTTAATCTGATCCAGCGAACCCGCTTTTTTGATATTGGGATCTACGCTGGCCTCAAATACATCTGTAGTGCCGTGATATCCGCCCTCTGTCTTGATGATCTTAGACTTTCCCGTAAAAGCTCTGGCAATGCGCAATGCATGCATATTTGCTTCTGTTCCAGAATTGGCAAATCGTACTAATTCCAACCCGGGAAAACGTTCTGTCAGCAGTCGGGCAAGACGAAGCTGCGCTTCAAACGGCGCTGTAAATGCGCTGCCTAAGGAAATCTGCTTCTGTACTGCTTCTACGGTTGGCCGATGGCCGTGGCCGTGAATGAGAGAGGTATAATTGTTCTGGAAATCCAAGAGCTTGTGCCCGTCCACGTCATAGAGATAGGGGCCGTTGCCTTTTTCGATAAAATTAGGGTAGGGCAGAAAAAAAGTAGCCGTCCGTGTATCGCCCCCAGGCAGAAACCTGCACGCCTCCCTGTATAACTCCAGTGACAAAGGCCGTCCCGCGGCATATTGTTCCTTCACTTTTTCCATGGCTTCTGTAAAGCGCTGATTCATCTTTAACACCTCCTGTTTTACTAATATTTATAGCAAAAACCGTGCCACAGCTTTCACCCTGTTGTTTCGTCGAAATTTTTCGATTTTTGCTATCTGCAGCATGAAATTTATTTCGCACTACCAAAAAACCGTGAAATGAATTTCACGGTTTTGGGTCTATCTTATATTCGTTGATCTTGTTCCAAAGCTGTCTGGGAGTGATGCCCAGGTTGCCTGCACATCTGGTCACATTGCCTCCGCTCTCCTGCAAAGCTTTCTCGATATACTGTTTTTCAAAAGCG